>Ga0068863_100000027_pt1 | contig 181884 bp, 171 predicted proteins | sample KBSSwiS62_FD_66596 | JGI IMG/M metagenome (GOLD analysis project Ga0068863, IMG submission 66596) | Switchgrass rhizosphere microbial communities from Kellogg Biological Station, Michigan, USA - KBS Switchgrass S6-2 | ecosystem: Host-associated > Plants > Roots > Rhizosphere > Soil ... | reverse complement strand
CGAGAAGCAGGCGCCCGAAACCAGTCCGACATACCCGGTCCCGATCATTGTGATGCGCATCGAACACCTTTGCTTTGTTTGCTAGCAGCGCCCTATCAAAATCGCTTCCGCCCAGCCAGCGACTTTGCTGCAGCGCAAAAAAAAGAGCCGGCATCCCTGCCGGCTCCAAGGGTAATAGGATCAGTCAAACTCGCAATCTGGCTCGGCCGTCAAAGCAGAAGTGTGGCGCCGTCCGTTATGGGCGGCTAGGCAGTCGCCGAACAAATCTTCTACGCATTGAGAACCATGACCAAGATCGCACTTATTACCGGTGTTACCGGCCAGGATGGCGCCTATCTGGCTCGCTTGCTGCTCGAAAAGGGATATCGTGTCCATGGTGTCAAGCGCCGGTCCTCGTCATTCAACACCGGTCGGATTGAGGATTTATACGAGGATCCCCACATCGACCATCCGCACCTGTCACTTCACTACGGCGATCTGACCGATGCAACCAACCTGATCCGGCTTGTCCAGGAAGTACAGCCCGACGAAATCTACAATCTCGCCGCGCAGAGCCATGTCCAGGTGAGCTTCGAAACGGCAGAATATACCGCCAATGCCGATGGGCTTGGCGTGCTACGCCTTTTGGAAGCGGTCCGGATTCTTGGGCTGGAAAAGAAGACGCGCTTTTACCAGGCCTCGACATCGGAACTCTACGGGCTCGCGCAGGAAGTGCCGCAACGCGAAACTACGCCATTCTACCCTCGCTCCCCTTATGCGGCAGCCAAACTCTATGCCTATTGGATCGTGGTCAATTACCGCGAAGCCTACGGCATACACGCTTCAAACGGCATCCTGTTCAACCATGAGAGCCCGCTGCGGGGCGAAACCTTCGTGACCCGCAAGATCACCCGCGCGGCCGCCGCCATCCACCACAAAAGGCAGGAGCGGCTCTATCTCGGCAATCTCGATGCTCGACGCGACTGGGGCCATGCCCGCGAATATGTCGAAGGCATGTGGCTGATGCTGCAGCAGGACGAACCCGGCGATTATGTGCTCGCGACCGGCGAGACGACTTCGGTCCGTACCTTTGTCGAATGGGCATTCGAGGACGCCGGCATGACGTTGCGCTGGGAAGGCGAGGGGGTGGACGAAAAGGGTTATGACGCCCACGATGATCGTCTTCTGGTCGCGGTGGATCCGCGCTATTTTCGGCCGACCGAAGTCGACCTTTTGATTGGTGACCCCGGCAAGGCACGCCAGAAGTTGGGCTGGGTGCACCGAACCAGCGCGCGCGACCTCGCTCGCGAGATGGTTGCCGCAGATCTCGAGGTGATGCGCGCCGCGCCAATCATCAAGGGCACCTGACATGTACGATCTCGCCGGGAAGCGTGTCTTTGTGGCCGGCCATCGCGGCATGGTCGGCGGCGCGATCGTGCGGCGGCTCGCGACAGAGGATTGCGAGTTGCTGACCGCCGACCGCGCCGCGCTCGATCTGAAGGACCAAGCTGCGGTCCGTGCCTGGTTCGCCAGGAACAAGCCCGAGGCCGTGTTCCTCGCCGCGGCGCACGTCGGCGGGATTCTCGCCAACGACAGCTTTCCTGCCGATTTCCTCTACGACAATCTGATGATTGAGGCGAACGTCATCGAGGCCGCGCATCGTGAAGGTGTCGAGAAGCTTCTGTTCCTTGGATCAAGCTGCATCTACCCAAAGTTCGCGCCCCAGCCGATCCCGGAGGACGCACTCCTCACCGGCCCACTCGAGCCGACCAACGAATGGTATGCGATCGCCAAGATCGCGGGCATCAAATTGTGCCAGGCCTATAGGCGGCAGCATGGTGCCGATTTCATCTCGGCGATGCCGACCAATCTTTACGGACCGGGCGACAATTTCGACCTGGATTCGAGCCATGTCATTCCGGCCCTGATCCGCAAGGCGCATGAGGCTAAGGTCAATGGAAGGGCCATGATCGTTTGGGGTAGCGGCACTCCGAAGCGCGAGTTTCTTCATGTAGACGACTGTGCCGACGCGTGCGTATTTCTCTTGAAGCGTTACTCGGATGAAGAGCATGTCAATGTCGGCTCGGGCTCGGATATATCAATCGCCGAGCTTGCCCGGCTAATATGCGATGTCGTGGGCTATCGCGGTTCCATCACCCACGATCGGACGAAACCAGACGGAACGCCCCGCAAGCTGATGGACACTTCCAAATTGGAGATGCTTGGCTGGGTGCCGACGATCGGCTTGGAGGAAGGCGTCGCATCCGTGTACCGGTGGTTCTTGGAGGCATTACCCGCCAGCCGAAGCGATTCGGCTGCATGACTGTCCTGTTCTGTCGCGCCCGGATCGCGCTACCGCCCAAGTAAGTATGCACGTTGTCAGTCTAAGGATTGTTGAGATTCAGCTTCCTGAAATTGGCAGAAGTCTGATTCAAGCTCCGTGAAAGGAGTTTGCGATGGAAGATGTTCGACGGGTCCTGCGCGACGATCAGTCCGCGATGAAATTCTCCACAAACGCGCTTGCCGGGCGCCGACAGGTCTCTTCGGGACTTTCGAATTGCTCGACCACGCCGCGGTTGAGAATCGCCACCCGATCACACATCGAGAAGGCCTCGTCCCGGTCATGCGTGACGAATATCGATGTCACACCGATCTTCGCATGGATTTCGCGCAGCGCCACCCGAAGTTCCTTGCGAACTTTAGCATCGAGGGCGCCGAACGGCTCGTCAAGTAGCAGTATGCGTGGTTCCCGCGCCAGCGCACGCGCAAGAGCCACGCGCTGGCGCTGTCCTCCGGAAAGTTGCGCAGGATAGCGGGAGCCGAGGCCGGGAAGTTGAACCAGCGCAAGCAACTCTTCGACCCGCCGGGCAATCTCGTCTTTTCCGGGTCGCCGACGACGCTTCATCACCATCAGACCGAACGCAATGTTCTGTGACACGGTCATATGACCGAAGAGCGCGTAGTGTTGGAACACGAAACCGATTCCCCGGGCCGAAGCGGGCATCTGGCTGACATCTCGTTCGCCAAAGCAGATCCTGCCAGAATCCGCATATTCGAGCCCGGCTATAATCCTCAACAATGTGGTTTTACCCGAACCCGAGGGGCCCAACAGGGCTACAAACTCGCCTTCCTCGATCGCCATCGAAACACCGAGCAATGCGGGATATGTCCCAAAATCCTTGAACACCCGCTCGATCCGAATGCGCCTGTTCGATGGTTCGCTTGGAAAGACCGCGGAAGATACATCGCGCTCCGGAAGAAAGGACTGAGTTGGTCGAACCTGAGTCTGAATGTCCATCTGAATGGCCCGTAACTATAATGACATCGCGACGATGCCACCCGTTGAAGGAATCGATCGGAGGCGCAGGAAGGGTAAGCGCCGACGCGCCGGTAAACGAAGCGACGGCGCACACTTCGCGGGCCAGGCGTAGCCGAGCCCATTTCTGCGAAAATCGATATTCGAAGATCGGGGAATCACCCGGTTCGAACCAGCCAACTCCAAACAAGTTGCAGGCCCGCAACTGCTCTGTCCCGGAACCGGGGCGGCCTCCGCCAACCGACTTGACCTTGCCACAAGCGCATTCATCAGAAAGTCCAGTCCAGACGGGTTCGCGTTGTCCACGCGCCCTTCAAGACCTCCGCTCCCGATACCTAGTTTCGTACTGCGTTATGCCGGCCGGGTCAACGCGTCGCACTGAAACCAAGCAATTACATGGCGGCTTGCTTTCTCTGGACTATTGTCTAGTCAATAAGTAGGGTATAGGTAGTTCTCAGCGAATGCCGCGGAGACCGGATTGTCGCGCAATGCGGTGAGCGCCGAGCAAAATGAGCAGGAGACGCTCCGAATGATATCGCCACAGCGAATGGCACAAGCCACCAGCGCAGCCCCGCAAAAAAGGATAGAAGCCGACCGAGACGAAGGCACCAGCAGGATCACCAAAGGCCGCGTTTTCCTGACGGTCCTGTTATGCTCATGGATCTTGCTAGGTTTTCTGATCCTGGGCGCGCTCCATACCTTGTTCGCACCGGCATCGTTCCAACTGTCCAGCCCGCCAGGGTTTCGTGCCTGGCTGCCGTTCGCGGCAATCGGCTTTTGCGCGCAACTCGTCGACGGCGCGCTTGGCATGGGTTTCGGAGTCATTTCGAGCGCGCTGCTTCTGAGCCAGGGCATTCCGCCGATCGCAGCTACTGCCGGCATCCACACAGTTGAAAGCGTCGTGTCAGGAACATCGGCCATTAGCCACGTGGCGCGCAAAAACGTGAATTGGCGGCTGTTTGCCCTGCTGTTGGCTCCAGGGATTGCCGGAGGTGCCGTGGGCACCGTCCTGCTCTTCCACACTGCACCGGACACCGCACGCATTTGGATCCTGATCTATTTGATGTTCGTCGGCGTCCTTCTGCTGGCGAGGAGCATTTTCGGACGTATTCGAGAGCGGGAAGCGCGGGCGGTCGGCTTGGTCGCATTCGTCGGCGGTGTCGCTGATGCAAGTGGCGGCGGGGGATGGGGACCAATCGTGACCAGCACATTGCTGGTGAAGTGGGTCCAGCCCCGGCGTGTCATCGGCACGGTAAACGCAGTCGAATTCTTCCTTTCGGCGACAATTGCGATATTGTTCTACGCGTTCACGGGCACCGAGTATCTGACCCTGGCAACGCTTGGATTGATGGCCGGAGGCATTGTCGCGGCCCCCCTCGCCTCAACCGTGACTCGCCGTTTGCCATCGCGGCCGCTCCTTGCAATGGTCGGCGCGCTGCTGCTTGTGGTGGGCGGACTGAGCCTGATGACGGCCTGATTTCTTGCACACATATGCTAGGCTGACGAAGCGGCTTCCGATTCCGGCCCGCCGAAAACCCGGTCAAGATAGAGCGCGGCAAGGTGATAGTGAAGCCTGACAGCTTGCTCGTCCGCTGAGGTCTGAGCCAGGGCAATTTCCTCCTCGGCGCGGCGATAGAAATAGTCCCGATGTTCATCTTTCATGGCGCATCTCCCGCTGGCTGATCGGCTCACGAAATGCTGCGTTGCAACATAGCCTAGTCGGTACGGATTCGCGGTGAATTGTTTGCATTCACGAATGACGTTTTTGCAATCGCCCCTTTGAGCAGCGGAATTTCGCAGCTGCAGAGTCCAATTTTGATGCATCTTGCCTCGTTTAATACACGATTCGGCTAGGCAACGATGCTTAAGAAATGGTAAACGAGAAATTCTAACATCCTAGTAGCGGGAGACTCCAATGGCGAAGATCAAGGGCACAAGCGCGGGCGAAACTCTGGCCGGCACCAGTGGAAACGACAAGATTCTCGGCAAGGGTGGAGATGACACTCTTCAAGGCGGGCCCGGCAACGATGTTCTGAAAGGTGGCAAGGGCAACGATCTCATCCAGTCCAGTTCCGGAGACGACAAGGCCAAAGGCGGTGGCGGCGACGATCGTATCAATGGCGGCACCGGCGACGATTTCCTGATCGGTGGCCAGGGCAACGATATCCTCACTGGCGGTGGAGGACACGACACGATGAAGGGCCTCGGCGGCGCGGACACATTCCGAATCGACGCCACCGGCCAGCTAAACACGGTCCTCGACTTCAACTACACTGAAGGCGACCGAATCGATATTCCGACAGGCTATTCGCTGGCCACCGCGACGATCGTCGACAACGGCAATCCGCACGACGGCGTGACCATCAGCTGGGGTCCAACCGGGCCTCTCGTTACCCTGGTTGGCGTTCACTCTGTGGCAGATGTAAGCAGCGATTGGTTCATCTGATACGATCAGGTTTATGACACAATGCGGGGCTCGCTTCACGGCGGGCCCCTTTTTGCGCACAGCCCAAGAGATTGGATCGCGTGCACAAAGCACTTGGGGCGACCGCTGGCTTTCCCAGTCCGAGTCCACGACCTAACGGCCATCCCGAGAAGACGTCAGTTGCGATTGCGAAGGGCGCTCCCCTCCCGCACGTCGACCCGGTCCCGTATATCTATATCGATGTTCCTGGAATGCCAGGTCGGGTGACGAGTGTAGCCGGGGCTCTCCCGCACGATGACGAGCGGCCCCCTGTCCGGAAACTTGCGGACTCTGTTGCCGCGTGCCGAACTGTCGATCGCGCCCGTGAATACGATCGGTGCACCTCGTGACGAAATATCGTTATCGACGATCGAGATCCTGGCGACCTCATAAGTCGATCCGGGATAGAATGGAGCGCCGGGCTTCTTGGGAAACTGGGTGTCGCTAATATCGCCGGCCTTTATGCCCTGGGCGCAGTCCGACACCTGGTTGCCTGCGATGACCCCGTCGGTGGCACCCATCTTCGATATGATTCCCGCCTGGCCATTGTTGCAGGTCACGACATTGCCGCTGACCCTGAACCCTCTGACCGCATCGACGTCGATCCCCTGATCATTGCCGCCATGGACGACATTGTCGAGAATCTGCACGTTGCTGCCGCCATTTGCCTTCACCCCATCCTCGACGACACCTTCGACCAGATTGTTCCGAATGACGATGTCCTCGATCAGCGTCTCGGAGGCGTAACTGAAGCCGTTGTTGCTGGCTTGAATCCCGTTCCTTCCGCCGACGACATGGAATCCGTCGATCACCCAATGTTTCGAGCCACCCATCAGGATCGCGCCCCGGCCCTTGGGCTGAACGATCCGGGCCGCCCGCGGTTTTTCCGATACGAGGGTGATCGGCGCGCCCGGCCCTCCGCTCTTCCCGCGCGGAACCAGGATCGGTCCGTAGCTTCCCGGAGCCACGACAATGACATCGCCCGGCACGGCGCCCCGGATCGCGTTGGTGATCTCGCTGTCGCTAGCCACGCGGATACGCCTGTTTCCCTGCCCGTGGGCCGGCCCCCCGGCATGACCATGATCACGTCTCGATGGAACCGAATCGGAGTCGCTGCCCGGTGCCGCAAGCAAGGCCGCGAGCGCGACGGCAACCATCCCCCTGCCCAATCCGCCGCCGTCGCCGAACGCCATGGTTTGTCTCCATCCTACAATCACAAAGTCCCAGGCTAGCAGGCGGAGCTCCCAAGCGGCACCGGCGCAGCGCCGTGATATTCGAAGCAGGGAAGGTGACCTAGTGCTTCCATCGTTCGGATGACTAGGGCCTCTCGGGAAAAAAGGTCCTCGACCCGTTTCCGCCGTGCCGCGCGCATTGGCTCCTTGCCCAGGCCGAGCGCATATTCGACGCAATCCGCGAACCCTTCGGGCGTATACGTGCTGGTCAGCCCTCCGCCCACGTCCCCCAGTATCTCGGCGGCATCCCCCACCTCGGTCGACGCGCAGGCAGTGCCGCAGCTCATCGCTTCTCCCAGAACATTGGGAAAGCCCTCGCCGCGCGACGACGTCAGGCACATGACATCGAGCGCATTGTAAATCTCAGCGACGTCGCTCCGTGTTCCCAGCCACTGCAGCGCGCCGTCCAGTTTCAACGATTCTGACAGGCTCCTCAAATGCGCGACATAATCGGAAAATCCATCGCCAACACAGACGAATCGCGTGTTTGGATTTCGCCGGATCAGTTCAGCGGCCGAGCGAAGAAACAGATCGTGATTCTTTTTCCTTGCGAGCCTGGCGACAATCCCGATCAGCGGCTGCGAGTCATCGACGCCAAGGGACGCGCGAACCCTCCGGCGCGACTCCGGATCGGGTCGGAAGCGATCCGTGTCGATCGCATTCGGAACGACCAGGATCTTGTTTCCATCAATTCCGCGTCGTTTCAGATAGGACGCTCCACTATGCGAATTGGCGATAATCAGATTTGCCCAACGGGACGCGTAAGGATGCGCCAGCTCGACGGCACGCGTAATCCAGCTGTCGTGTGCCCCCGACATGTCGGATGCCCGAAATCCCCACACGACGTAGGTGGACTTCGGAAACAGCGGCCGCATCAGGGCCAGCAGTAGGTTGGGCACGTCGAGATAGCCATGGACCACATGCGGACCGCGGGCGCGTACCAGCCGGATCAGCCTCAGTCCGCATCGAATGAAATCCCATCGCCCGCGCTTGTCGAGCAACTCGATCCGCACGCCGGAATTCCTTAGCGGCTCCATCAGCAGTCCCGAATCGTAGAACAGCGTCACGGTAACGTCGTGCCCCGTTTCTTGAAGGCCTTTGGCGATGAGAAGCAGCTGTTGCTCAGCGCCCCCGACTTGCATGTTGCGAGCCAGAAACATGATGCGTGCCGCCCCGCCGGCCGGGCTGAGCTTCCGAATTTCCGTCAATGCGCACCGTAAACTTTCAGGGACGGTCATTGCGCCCCGAGTAGCTTTCACGCTCACCTGCCAGCACATGGCTAAGACAGCCCGGCACGGGCCTGTCAATCGCAGATGCGTGCGTCACCTGAAGGTTTCAAAGTCATAGAGGCGAATGGCCCGTGAAGAGAGGCAAATGGATGCACGCGGCGGCCAGGCAGCCTGGTCGTCGGGAGCTTAACCCGATGGAAGGGAAAAACCGATATCCTTCGCGTCGTCCGGAGGAGCATTCGATGTTGCTTACACCCAACGCGCAAGTACGCGCAGCGCGAATCTGCCTGATCCTGCTCGCATTGGCAGTTCTCTTGCTGCGGGCGTTACGCCTGCCCGCCCCGATCTCGGCGGCATCGGCGCTGGGATGCGCTTTTCTTGCGACGTTCGGTGCGATGATCGCATTTCCGTGGATCCGCAAACAGGACATATTCCGCACCATCCTATTGATCGTCGCGGCAATCGCACTTAGCGGACTTCTGACGGATCAGGCGGAAGCCGTTCCCAATGGCTTTGCGGCACTGTTCGGCGCAGCAGCGGCCTATCTGCCGGTGGGTATCGAGCGCACCAGGAGTCGTGCCCGACGGCATGGCGACTTATTCGTGGAGGTAATCGAAGCCAATGAGCGGCGCCGCCAGTCACCACCCGTCCGGAAAGAGCCGGTAAGCGCAGTTGACCTTCGCCAGCGGAGAGCCGCCTCCTGACGGCCGAAGTCGCGAACGGCCTTTCCTGCAAAGGACCGCGTCTGCCCTCACCATCCTGACCTGTGTCCTGCTTCTGGCCGGTGCGGCGGGTCAATGGAGTCAGCGACTGGATGCACTGGCCAGCTTCGCCCCCTTGCTGTTCGGATCGCTCATCGTCGCTGGCGCACTTTCTCTCGCGATTGATCCGCCGTCGCGGCAAACGATAGGCCTGTGTCTCCTGATCGGCATCGCTGCGGGGGCAAGGATGATCGCACCGGAGTGGCTGCGACCAATCCCGGCCGCGCCGCGGCACGCCTCAGCCGATTTCAAGGTCGTTTCGGCAAATCTCTGGGTCCACAACGTCGAGCCCGACCGGACGATCGCCTTTCTGACCAATTCCGGCGCGGACGTCCTGCTACTGCAGGAGACCAATGGAACGATCGCGTCCCGCCTCAACAGGCTAAGGAGTGCCTATCCTTATCGGACACGCTGCAAATCGCCTACGTGCGCCCTGGCCATTTTTTCGAAGAGACCGATGCTTGCCGACCGGTTTCGGCTGAGAGACAGCGACAACCGGCCCTTCGGGCCAAATCTATTCTGGGCGGCCACCACCGACCGAAGCGGCCGTCCGGTCACGCTGATCACCGTCCACTACCCCTGGCCGCTGCTGAAATACGATCAGCAACGGGTGCGCCGTGAACTCACGAACGCATTGCGCCGGGTGGAGCGCGATGACCTGATCCTTGCTGGCGACATGAACCTGACGCCTTGGACCGCGGCGATGCGGGAACAGGACGCAGCATGGCAGCCGCTCATCCGGCAAACGCGTGCGGTGGCGACCTGGCCAGCACGCATCGCTTCGGGTGCCGCGTTCCCGATCCCGCTGCTGCCGATCGATCAGGTTTACGCCGGCCCCGCCTGGCGCCACGCGAGTGCCGTGCGCGGCCCGCGCATCGGGTCCGACCATTATCCCGTCATCGTGACGCTCCGACGCAACGAGGATCAGCCCGGTGCACCCGACGCGCCGAACGAACCCTGATGCACCCGTCTAGAATGTCATCTTCACACCGGCGGAATATTGAAAGCGATCGTAGACAACAAACGGGTCGCCCGAGGTACGGCTGTTCTGGAGGGCACGCGCAAAAAGCTTGTACTGGCGCGAAAGGAAGTAGGTCAGCTCGACCGCACCCGCCAGCTCGGTTCGGGTATGAGCCGGACCGATAGGACTATAGTTGCGCAGTCCGAATTCAAAGGAAAGCAGCATTCCGCGCATCGGGGAATTGTCGATCCTGACACTGCCGCCAGTCACCTGGTAACCAGCGATCGTTCGGGAGGCGCTTTCGGCAAAATCCCGGTCCGCCTTTAGAGTGAAGGTCGTCACCGGGTTGAGGTACCAGATCAGAGCTGAACGAAATGAAAAACCCTTGGCGGTCTTCAACGGTATCGGCTGCGACCCAAACCGTCGTTCGCTGTAGCCTGCGGTGATGTAGCCGTACCAACGTGGCATCAAATCTGCGCCAACGCCGGCTTCGACGCGGACACGATGGGAATCGCGATCCGGATTGACCGCTGGATCGAATCCGGGATCGCCCGGGCCAAAGTCGTAGCGAAACCTGTCGTAACTGGCGCGGCCTAGGGCAAACAGCCCGCTCGGCAGCTCGTAGCGCGCTTCGAAATCCGCGCCGGCCTGGCTATAGTCGCGATAATCCTGGTCGATCACCGCGTCGCCGCGGTCACGCGCATCGGAATAATCGACCCTCGTTGCCCGCACTCCGCCGGTGAGCGCCAGCCGGTTGAAAACCTGGGTATAGGATCCCTCGGCTGCATAGTGCCTGCGTCGAACGGGCGTGCGGGCTTCCGCAACATTGTTGATGCTGTCGCGCGGATCGACCAGACGTTCGGCCGACCCGGTGATTTCAAAATGGGAGGCGGTCGGCGCACCGAGTCTCGCGGAAGCCCTGACTCCATATTCCGACACGTTCTCGTCCGAGAATCTGGCGTGAAAGGTGCGCGAGCCATACATGTAGCCGACGTAACGCTGGGTGCTGCTGTCCGAAACGATGCGCAGGGCGGGACGGAGCGTCAAGACCGTGTCAGCGCGCCTGTAGGAATCCGAGGCGAATACGTTGCTAGTCACGTCCGTTTGGACGAGTCCCTCCGGATAAAGGTAGAAGCTGCCGATCCGGCCGCCGATCGGCTTGTACGCGTCCGACACGCTGTCAACGATCCCGATATTCTCCGGAAGTGTCTGGGCGTGTGCAGGCGTCGCTCCCAAAAGCGGTAAGGCAAACACGGCGAGAGCCAGATCACCAGCTGGCCCGATCCGCCGGATCCCGATGGGTGCGCCGTGCAAAAATTCGAACAAACTCAAACTGGACCCCTCCAGCCGCTTCCAGCGCCCTGTCAGCCAAAAATTCCGGCAGCATTCAGCAAGATGCCGGCACCTGCAGCCTACAAGCGCGGGTCCGTTATTGCAACGCAGCATGAATGACACCTCATCATAGCTCCCCTTCTTCCTCGTCCGCCGATCCGCTTCCTGCCCGAAAGAGACGCAACTTGGGTCGGCTTTCGTTCCATGATGCGGACGAGGCCATTTGGCGAAGGCTCCAAGGCAGCGATTCCAGGGCGTGCGGCGAGAGGGGCACGAAGCTTCTGGCCGACGGAGTTGCCGGCCGGTTTAACTGATACAGGGCCGAGCGGTTGTCACGCTCTCGTGGGAATTTATAGTGCGGGTTCGACTTCAGGTCGCGCCACATTGGGCTTACGGTCCTTGCCCAATCCTGCAAGCCTGAGAAGGTGGAGCCGATCTGCTACTGCATAGGCCACAAGCGGAGCCACCAATCCTGTAACCACCGAAACAATCAACAGAATCGAGGGGGAGGGGCCGTGCCAGACCTTTGACAGGATGATCCTCGTCCCCGAGGCCGCGATGATATGAAGCAGATAAATGGCCAATGACCTCTTGCCTATGTATCCAAGCGCTCGACGCAACCCGCCTTCAGGCACCGCCCGCGAAATTGCCAGGATTAAATAGGTACCCGCAAGACCGGCGGGTACAAGTACGGCCGACTGCGTGTCGAGGCTGAGCCAGAAGCCGATCACAGCGCTCAACAATAGGAAACTGAGCGCTAATGGCCAATTCCGGTATCGAAAGCCTCCTATGTGTTCCGCAAACAGCATTCCCGCCACGAAGAAGATAAAGAAATGGAGTTGCCGTCCGGCGTATTGTTGCAAAACGGAGGATTCGTACAACAGAGCCATAACGATGGCGATCGCAAGCAGAGCTCTTCTGTTGCTAAGGAAAACGATGATCATATAGTATAGAAATAGAATAAACAAAAACCAGAAGTGAAACTTAGGAAAGAGTGGAACTGACAGAATTCTGCCCAAATTAACAGGATTGTTGACAGAGCCAGATAGTCCTGAAGCGATGATAATAGACACAATTGACCATAGCATATATGGATAATATATATATATCACTTTATCATATATATATGCGTATTTTCCTCTCGACAGACTTTCCAAAACAAAAAGTCCGGATATAAAAAAGAACAATGGCATATGGAAAAGATAGACAAAGTAATCCGTGGCTTGCCAGCCAATGTTAGCGAGTCCAAGATGTGCCGACTCTATACCGCGCCACACATGAAATATGACGACAAGTATTATTCCGATACCTTTTGCAACATCAAGATAGTCGATTCGCCGATAAATCATTGAAACTCCTTCTCTCTCGGCGAAGCAGCACGCCTGTCTGTCCCGCTTTCGACAGTCTCGGCGCTCTAATGCTCTTCCTCATGAAATATCAAACACGGTGGTCGCCCGTCGGCAGTTTCTCCACCCTGGACTCGATCGCCTCAGGACGCCTTAATCCCCGCGACCGATCTTCGGGTAACCGTACCGCCGCTACTGAATCTTGCCACGTGGGCCCCTACTGACCGTGGCGGGCTTTATTGCAGTGCAGCATATTCCGTCTTGCATTGCGAAGAAACAAAAAACATTCTAATTCGTAGAACGATAGCGGGTATCGTGGTTTGGCAACCGGAAGGTTGGCGGCACAATAAGATATTTGCAGGGGGAGGGCGAGAGTGAGAACAGGGATCGGCCCTTGCAGATTGGTGAAGACGACTATCCACTGACCATCGGTCCGCTCTATCAGGGCGATGCAACTTCCTTCACGATCACGCTTGTCGACAACCCGATTTTGGGTTCCGCTGCGATCGGGCCCGACGGCAACAGCCTCGTCTATTCGCCCAATGGCGCATTCGAATCCCTGAGCGCCGGCGAAACGGCAACCGAGCAGGTCGCCGTCAGGATCGACGTCGAAGGCGAGGTCACCGAGCAAAACTACGAGATCGAGGTACTTGGCGCGAATGACGCTCCGGTCGCGCAGCAAGGGCTGCCAGACCAGCAGACCCATCCCGGACAGGCATGGAGTTACACATTCCCGGCCGACATGTTCGTCGACGTCGACGGCGATACAATCACGTACCAGGCGCTGCAGGAAAACGGCGATCCTCTACCCGGCTGGCTCACCTTCGACCCTGCGACGCGAAGTTTCAGCGGTACCGTCCCGCCCTCATCACCCACCGATCCAGGCACGCTGGGCATCGACATTCGCGCTTCGGACGGCACCGCTAGCGGCGATGCGACGTTCACGCTTTTCACCTCAAATGTGGTGCTCGCCCATCCAGCTCCGGACTACGCGGGGTCGGAAGACACATTCGTTTCGATCCAGCTGCCGAGCGATTTGTTCCAGTCGCTCGACGGGAGTGCACTCACCTATACCGTGACCCGAGCTAACGACGCACCCCTGGACAGCTGGCTAGCATTTGATCCCATTGCTTTCACCATTAGTGGTCAACCCCCGGCGAATTTCGCCGGCGGATTCAACATCCAAATAGCGGCCTCGGATGGAATAGAGACGGTAGTCGACAAGTTTACGCTACAGCTTCAGGACGTCCCGGACGTGCCCACCGATATCCAGTTGTCGACGCCGTGGGTGGGCGAGTTCTCCGCCATCGGGTCCCCGGTCGCGGTCCTGAGCACCGTCGATCCAGACGTCGGCGACCATTTCCGCTACGAACTGGTGGGCGATGCCGGAGGCGCCTTCGCCATCAAGGACAACATGATCGTCGTCGATGGCTATCTGAATTCACGGGTCGGCGGCGGCGTAAAGACGATCCAGGTTGCCTCGATCGATTCCGCCGGCAACCGGATCGAAAAGAGCTTCGACATCGCGATTCGCAGCAGCGCCGATGTCGAAACGTTCGCCAGCGCGACGCCGACGCGTGAGATCTGGGTGGCGACAAGCGGCAGCGACACGACCGGCGACGGCAGCTCCGCTAGCCCTTACAGTTCAATTCAGTTCGCCATCGATCACGCGGCACCCGGTAGTGCGATCATGGTGCGGGCGGGCACCTATGCCGAAGCGCTTTCACTGAATATCTCGGGCCAACCCGATGCGCCCATCTGGCTGATCTCGGCGGATGGAATCGGCGCCGCCGAAATCAAGCCGGTCGGGCAGCCCGAAACAAATGCGATCAACGGACAGGCGATCCAGAATTGGGTGATCGAAGGCTTTGCGATCACCGGCACCAATACGATCGGCACCTACGGGATCAATATCGTCAGCGGTAACAGCGGAGCGGACGCCTCGTTCGAGGACGGCTTCGGTTCGAAGCTTGCTGCCAATCTGGTGATCAAGGACAATATCATCACCAACTGGGGCATCGACGGAATTCATCTCGGCTACGTCTTCAACACCCAGATCGTAGGGAACACTGTCTCCGGAGCGCATGAACAAGGGATCGATATTGTCTATGGCGCGAAACTGCTGATCGCCAACAACGACGTCAGCAACATAACGTCGATGCCCGCCTGGTTCGGACTGGATCAACGGAACTATACTGGCGATTCCGGCATTACCGTGAAGGCTGGATCGATCGACGTTCAGATCCTCAACAACAGGGTCGAGCATACCAATGGATATGGTATCAAGATCGGCGCACCTTCGGGTCTTGTCGGGGTGCCGATCGAAGCAGGACTCGACAGCGACGGCGCCCATTATGTGTCGTACGAGGCAAAGGATGTCCTGGTCGAAGGCAACACCGTAGTCGATACCGGCAACGGGTCGATCGACATCAATGCGGCCATCAATGTCACGGTCAGCGAAAATTTCATCAGCTCGATTCGACTCGGGGGCTACGTCCGGACACTCAGCGGGATCATCTATGGCGGTGCCGAGCAATACCTGCCGCTCGGCGTGGCGCTGAAGAGTGACTGGATCACGCTGACCGACAATGTCTATACCGCATCCACGTTTCGCAATGTCGCACCCGATGTCCATGTGACCGAAAGCGGCAACATCCCGTTCGATCCAAACGCCATCTACAATCCGGACGATTATGCCTGGGCCCTCGGTCAGAATGCCGATCTGGAAAATCCGCTTCACGATGTGTTCGGCACTGCCCTGAACAACTCTCTCTCCGGCACTGCCGGTGCAGACTATATCGATGGCAAGGCGGGCGACGATGTGATGGCCGGTGGTGCCGGCAACGACATCTATGTGTTCGATACGCGCGGAGACACGGCCGGCGAGCTGTCGAATGAAGGCGTCGATACGGTCATTCTTACCCGGGGCGCAACGCGCTATGTGATGCCGGATCCCGCGCACGACCCTGGCGGTTTCATCGAGAATGTCACCGTCGGCTCGACCGGCAATTTCTCGATCATCGGCAACTCGCTCGACAATGTCCTGACTGGTGGAATAGGCAATGACCAGTTGGTCGGCGATGGCGGCAACGACACGCTGTACGGCGATTCCGGCAACGACATGCTCAATGGCGGTGTCGGAGCCGATTTCCTTTATGGCGGCGCAGGCGACGATCAGCTCTCCGGCGGTGCCGACGACGACATTTTGGAAGGTGGACCGGGGCTCGACATATTGCTTGGGTCGGCAGGCAATGATTTCCTGATCAGCTACGATGCCGACAAGAGGATTTCTGGCGGAGTGGGGGTCGACACGCTCTATCTTGACCGGTCGACCTTCGATGCCAGCAAGGCGATCGTCCTCGACATATCCTATTTCGGCAATGGCACGGCGGCAGTGGACGATCCGCGCGAACTGGTGCTGGTCGACGGCACCCGCATCCAGAATGTCGAACGCCTGGCGATCTCCGCCGGGGCTGGAAACGATCATATCGTGGGCGGCTATTTCGACGATCAGATCGCAGGCGGCGCGGGCGACGATTATCTGAGCGGGCTGGCCGGCAACGACTTGATCTGGGGAGCCGCGGGAAATGACCAGATGCTCGGCGGCGACGGCAATGATGTCATCGACGGTGGCCAGGGCCAGGACCGAATCGACGGCGGCGCCGGCGACGACAGCATCACCAGCCGGGAAATGGATACCGAACTGGTTGGCGGAAGCGGCATAGACACGTTGACCATCATCCGCGACGGGGCGTTGCCGACCTTCGTGTTCGACGGGGCTGCCGTCGAAGCGAATCCGACCCAGGTCTTCACTTTAGCGGACGGGACCCCTGTCTCAGGATTCGAAATATTCAGTTTCACGGGAGGCGAAGGCGACGACCAGCTCTCGGGGGGGTCGCGCAACGATCGGCTGCAGGGTGCTCACGGCAACGATATTCTATACGGCAACGGCGGATCGGATAATCTTACCGGAGGTGCGGGCCAGGACGAGATCCATGGCGGCAGCGGCGGCGACATGATCAATGGCGGGGCGCTTGGCGACCGCCTGTGGGGTGACGTCGGCAACGACGTCTTCATCTATTTCGCGGGCCAGGCGGAGGGCGACATCATCTATGACTTCACCGGAGCGGGCAAGGCGGGCGGCGACACCTTGCAATTCACTGGCTATGGACCCGGCGCGACGCTTACCTATGATGCCGGAACGCAGCTCTGGACGGTTGCCTCCGCCGACAACAGCCTGCACGAATCCTTCACGATCGTCGGAGTGACCTCTTTGATCGCTTCCGACTACACATTGCTATAGCGTGCGGCCATCACGAACATGAAAGCAGAGCGGGGAGATCGCTTCATGAGGCCTCGCAGCCTCTTCGATCGCTTTGACGCAATCGACTTTGCGGCGCTTCTGCAAACCTGGTGCGCTATCCTGCTCTGCACCGGGTTGGTGATCGCAATTACCAGTTCGAACTCGTCCGATCTCGGGTTCGAAGATCGCGACGCGGGCTCGCCCCTGCTGCAATTCGCCACCTTCGCCGTTTATGGTCCTGCGCTGCTTTTCATCCTCGTCCGCCCCATAGAATTCCTGAGGGTGCTGACACGGGGCTGGGCTGGCAGCCTGTTGCTGCTGCTCGCGCTTGCCTCGGTGATCTGGTCGGTGGACCCCTATGTATCGATCCGCCGCTCGATAGCGCTCGTGATCGCAATGATCTACGTCGTCCATGCGTCAAGTTGGTTCACGCCGCATCGTTTCATTCGCCAGCTCGCTCTTGTCCTCGGCGTGTTGCTCGTCCTTTCGGTGATTGCCGCCGCGGTTCCAGGCTACGGCATTCACCCGAACGGCCCGCACATCGGACGATGGCGTGGGGTGTTCATGAGCAAGAACACGCTTGGCGTCGTATGCGGCGTAGCCTGCTTCACTTTCGCATCGATGCTTGCGATGACGCCCAAGCCGAGCCGCGAACGCTGGCTGTGGGGCAGCCTGCTGGGCGTGGGAGGCATCCTGATCCTGCTGGCAGATGCACGCACATCTCTTGTCGCGCTGCTCGCCGCACTGGCGGCAATCGCTGCGGCCAAGATGATCTACCTGCCCAACGGATGGCAAAAAAAAATGGCGCTTTCCTTGCGCGTCGCGATTGTCAGCGCTGTCACGATAACCGTCGTGGTCATCCAGCCAATTGCCGCCGCGGTCATTCTCAACATCCTGGGTCGCACCATGACTCTTTCGGGGCGCACCCACCTGTGGGAATATGCGATCAACAAGGGCCTGGACCGGCCGTGGCTGGGGGCAGGATTCAAAACCTTCTGGGTCGACAAATTGACTCTGGACCTTCGCGTTCTGCACGAACACTGGAACATCGAAGGAGAGACGCAAGCCATGACCGCGAACGCCCATGACGGGTATCTGGATGCATGGCTGGAACTGGGCGTACCCGGACTGGCACTGATACTGATCATGTTCTGGATCGTGGCGAGACGCGCAAACATCGCCCTTGCTCGGACCAAGGACCCGATGTTCCTCTGGTACGTCGGGGCAATCACCTTCGTCACATTCTACTATCTAACCAATAGCTACATCATGAAGCACAACGAGCTGTCGTGGTTCATCGCGGCTTATTGTTATTTTTCACTGGCCGCTTTGCGGCTGCCGCCAGCGCGGTCGGCGGTCCGGCGAGCCCCTCGCCCAGCGCTGGCTTCGGCCGGATGAGCGGGTCACCCGGGTGACCCGCCCCGCCGCCAGCGCCGCCTCGTAAGGCGCGGCTCAATAGACCGACGTATCCAGTTTCGGGCGGGTCGTTCGAACCAATTGTAGCAGATTATCGCGGCGACGATCGTCACAGCCACCGACAGCGCTACCAAGATTGCCGGGTGAACAGCGGCGAGACGCTTGCCAATGACATTGAACGAGATCACGCCGATGCAGATGTGCAGCAGGTAGATACCATAGGATGCATCGCTGAGAGGCTTCAGCTGCGGCAGATCGAAGACGCCCTTGTCCTTCGCGGCGGACGTCAGGGCGATCAGCACGCCACCGGCAAGGATGAAGACCTGCCCCGGCAGATGGTTTAAGAAATAAAGCCCCGCATAAGCGGCGCCAATCGGGTAAATCGCGACCCAGCGCAGCCTGGGAATGGGCAACACCCGGATCGCCATGCCAAGCAGGAATGAGGGGACCGCACGAATGGCGCCCCAGTCATAGGTGCGCAGCGTCCAGCTCCGGCCGCCGGTATGGATATCGTAAAGCGTCATGGCGGCGCCGAGCGCAAGGGCGAGACCAAGGAGGAAAGCGCCGCCGGTCCACTGGTGCGACCGGCTCTGTGTTCGGCGGAACAGGAACAGAAACAGCGGGAACAGCAGATAGACGAACCATTCCGAACTGATGGACCAGGATGGAAAATTAAATGTTCCTGCCGATGTCGTATTCCAGGCATGGACCATGAGCAGATTGGGAATGATGGCATCGGATGCATAGCGCGCGGGTTGCGTTCCCGTCGCCATCGAGCGCGCAGCTCCATACAGCAGGAAGAACAGGAACGTCAGGAGATGGAGCGGGTAGATCCTGGCAAAACGGCGCAGCAGAAAGACCTTCACCTCCCCGACAGCGAGGCCGAGATAGGTGTGCATCATCACGAAACCGCTGAGAATAAAAAAGAAATCCACCAGATGGCGCAAGTTGGGATTGCTGCCGTAGCCGGCGAGGATCAGATAGTGGAACATCACCACGCCCAGCGCCGCCAGAAAGCGGTAGAAATCGAGCGCAAGAAAATAGACCGGCGACTGCCTTCCCGCTTTTTCCAGATCGCTGCCCGCCGCAGCTTCTGTCGTCGAGCTTGGTGCCATGATCAGCTTGTTCCCTTCTGGAAAATGGGAGCATAAAGCGGAGCGACGGCCTCGGCTCCCACCGACGTCAGGTGATGGCGATCATGGTAGAGCGGATAGCCGTGGAGCGCGATAAGACAGCGATCCGGACACAGGAGCGACAATGGCTCCACCAGCCGCACATTGGAGTTGCGGGCGGCGACGGCGCGCATGGTTTGCAGAATCTCGGCATAGTCGCGCCGATAGTCGGCCGCGCGATAGTGCGAAACTGTGGGCCATTGTGTCATCTGGCGGCGATTGATCCAGGTTTCGGGATCGAACTCCGGGCTTTCCGGAGCGGTCGGCTCGATCGTCACCCGCGCGCCCGTGCGCGCCAGATCCTCGATCGCGCGCGTAAAGCGATCCGGATCGAATTTCTGGGCGTAGCGCGAAATCACGATTACGTCCGTGATCCCGTCACGCCGAATCTGATCGAGAAGATAGCCCCACTGACGTTGGCGGCAATAGAAGTCGCGCCCATAGTCGATCACCCGGCAATCCTGTTTGACCAGGTAGAAGGGGCGCTTCGCACGCGTTGCCAGCGTGGCCAGAACAGGTTTCATCAGATCGGCATGGGAATCGCCAATCAACAGAACGCCGTCGCCCGTCGACACATCGTTTATCAGGCAGAATTCGTCGCTCGTTCTAATCCGTTTGAGGAACGGGCAACGGTGAGGCGGGCGATCCATCTGGGCCTCAAATAAAAGCCGTTCGCGCCCGCTATAGCGGTCGATCATTCCGCGGCTGAGCACCATCGTTGACCCGACCAGCAGTGAAAATCCGGAGAAGGCTGCCAGCAGAGCCAGCGCGCGGCGTGGTGACCTGAGCGCCGGCCCCTGCTGTCCCCAGCGTTCGACGAAGTGGTAGGACAATGCTCCTGCCCCGTAGCCGAGCAGGAGCTCGATCACGGCCTCTGGCATGGTCGCCGGGCGACCCGACCACAGAAGGCGAAATGACAGGATTGGCCAATGCCACAAATACCAGCTGTAGGAGATGCGGCCGAAATGCTGGACGACTGGATTGGCACCTGCCCGACGCAGCCAGGGAGCGACGTGCGCCTGTACGACGAACAGGACGCAGGAACCAAGGATGGCGATGCCGGACTGTAGGCTCGGGAAAACGGCAGTTTCGTCGAAGCCGATGATCGACCACAGGATCAGAGCGATGCTGAAAAGACCAGCGAGGGTCGCAGCGGCCTGGGGAATGCGGGCCGTGACGAACCGACGATAGACAATAGCCGACGCGATTCCAACGGTGAACTCCCAAACGCGAAACGGCAGCAGAAAGAACGCCGCCACCGGGCTGATCCGGGCGATAACGAGTCCCAGGACAATCGCGGTCACTGTCGCAACAGCGAGCAGCCAGAGTCCTACCGTGCGATTCCACCGCATGACGAGGACCAGCAGCGGAAAGACCAGGTAGAATTGCTCTTCAACCGCCAGGCTCCAGGTATGAAGCAGGGGCTTCAACAGGGGATCGTCGAAATAATTGCCCTGAGTGAAGAAGGCGACATTCTGGAGATAGACGAATTGAGAAGCGAGGCTCTGCCCAAAGTTGGCCAGATCCTTGGGAACCATGACGAAGGCGGCAACCAGAGAAACTATGGCCAGCAGCACGAAATAGGCCGGCACGAGCCGGCGGACACGCCGCAGGAAGAATTTTGGGAAACTGGTCTCGCCGGTGATCAGCGCGTCGAGGTAGCGCAGGGCAATGACAAAGCCGGAAATAGCGAAGAAAATATCGACGCCGATAAACCCGCCGCCGACGTGTTTCGGAAACACGTGGAAGAGGACGACGGCGACCACGGCGAGCGCCCGCATCGCGTCGACCAGTTCGAGACGCCCGTGCAGCGTAGCCGGAGAACTGCGCGGGATCGCCATGTGAATTACCCCGAAACCTGTGGCCGTTCACGACTCATGCTGCACAGAATCGGCGGTTGCTCTGTTGCATTGCAGCAATAACCACAGATCGCAACGTCTTTCGGATTTCGGCTTTGATAACAACAATTTTATGGCCGTTAACCAGGGTTCAGAACGTTAAGTGAAGAGCCATCGCCTATCCGCAGGCTTCATCTCGCCGCGGGGGTCCCAATGTCCGAATTTCAGTTCGTTAATTCCATCCCAACCAATTACATCTGGGTCGATGCCAATGCTGCGCCGGGGGGCGATGGCAGCGCCGAGCATCCGTTCAACACGATCCAGGCCGCAGTCAATCTGGCGGTGCCGGGCACGGCGGTCATGGTCAAGGCCGGCGAGTATCATGAGAACGTCAGTATTCCCCGGAGCGTCAACGGCACGGTCGATGCGCCAATCCAGATCGTTTCCGCCGATGGGCCGCAAGCTGCCCATATTATCGCAACGAGCAACGCGATTGCCGCCCTTGGGGCAGGCGGCATCGAGAATCTCATTGTTGACGGCTTTTGGATCACCGGCGGCAAGAACGGCATCCAGGTCAGCATGAACGGCATGGACTATACCGACCTGATCAAGAATATCGTCGTGAACAACAATATGATCGACGGGTTCGTCGAGGATGGCGTCAAGGTGAACGGCGGCGAGAACGTCACCGTCAGCAACAACGTCATCAAGGGTGGAACTGACGAAGGCATCGACTTCGTCGCGATCGTCAACGGCGTCATCTCCGGCAACGATGTCAGTGGCAATGCCGGAACCAGCGCTGCGATCTTTGCAAAAATGGGCTCCGAGAACATTATCATCAAGGACAATTACGTTCACGATAATGCCGCGATCGGCATCTCGGTCGGCGGCTACGTCAATGCAACCACGGCAATGCGGCCGGGCTACGATACCTTTCAGGCCAAGAACGTTATCGTCGAAGGCAATGTGGTCACCGGGTCGGGCCGCGCTCCGGTCTCCGTGTTCGGCAGCGTCGACGTCACCATCACCGGCAATTATCTGCAGGCGAACAGCGCTTATTATACCGCAATCTTCGTCGGTAGCAGCAACCCGACTGTCTATGGCGCATTCGCCTCGCATGACGTCACGATCGCCGACAATTTCTTGACGGAACATTGCAAGCCGCTGACCGTGGGTGCCAACAGCGACGGCATCTCCTTCCATGACAATGCCGACTATCTGGCATCGGCCCTGGTTCAATCGCTGCACCTGACGACCGGAACTCCTCCTCCTCCTCCTCCTCCTCCTCCTCCTCCTCCTCCGGTGACCACTGAGCCGCCGGCGGAAAACGAGCTACCGCAATCGCTGCCGCAGGATGATCCGGCGGCGGACACTGGCCCGTCGCCACAAATGGTACGAATGACCGAGCTGCTCGGTGTGCAATGGCTGGAAAGCCAGGCGAGCACGTCCACCGTCAAGAACGGGATCGGCACCAATGGCGCCGACTCGATGGTTGGCCGTGCCGATTTTTACCGCGGCGGCGTGGGCGATGATACCTATACTGTCGGCCAGGCGGCTATCGGCAACATCGTGGAAACCGCCGGAGAAGGCATAGATACGGTCAGGGCGAGTGGCAAGTATCTGGTCTTGCCGGACAATGTCGAGAATCTCGTGCTGACCGCGACCAACGGGGCTCTTCTGATCGGCAACGCTCTGGACAATCGGATCGTCGGCAATGTGGGCAACGATCACATCGTCGGTGCAGGTGGCAGCAACCTGCTGACCGGCAATGGCGGCGCGGATCATTTCTTTGTCGCTGGCGACGCCGGCCTCACTCGGATCACCGATTTCGGCGGAGACGATCAACTTCACATCGCCGGCCTTGGCTTCTCCAGTTTCGAAGCGCTGAAAGCGGCAATGGTGGAAATCGACGGTGCCGTTGCCCTGGACCTCGGCAACAACCGCACGGTCGTCCTGAACGACGTCGCGATCTCGGACCTGACCGCAGAACAGTTCGGGTTCGGATCCGCATCCCTGGCTGCGCCCTCGGGGACGAACACGGGCGACAAGCTCTCGCCAGCTGCATCGACCCACATAGCGGTTGGAACGAGCGCCAATGATTACATCCAGGGCAACGGCAGTTCGATACTTGCCGGCGGCGCCGGGGACGATCGTTATGTGATCAAGGGCGATGGCGACCATATCCTCGAACTTGCGAACGGCGGGATCGATACGGTGTTGTTGCGAAGCGACCACTTTGTCCTGGATTCCGCCGTCGAGAATGTGATCGTGCGCGTGGATGACGGCGCCCATGTCACGGGCAATGGTCTTGCCAATATCATCACCGGCGGCGCTGGCGCCGATGTGATCGAGGGATCGGGAAGCGCGGACATTTTGACCGGCGGGGCTGGCGCCGACCTGTTCGTCTATCGGTCGGCGGGCGATGGCGGAGACGTGATTACCGACTTCAAGGTCGGCGAGGACCATCTCGACGTTTCGCAGATGGCATCCGGCATGACCTTCAACACGGAGGTCGCGGGCCAGGGGCTGGCGATATACGGAACCGTCGACGGCCACAGCTTCCTGCTTTGCACGCTGACGTCAGTCACATCCGCCCTCCCCGTTTCGGATCTCCTTGCATAGAGTCGCACTGACTTGAAATCGCTCTGAAGGCCGACCCCGGCTTGATTATTTCCAGCCGGGGGTCGGTCTTCCGAGCATATCCTCGAGACGGCTGATGTCCGCGCTATAATATTCGCGAAGACGGGCAGCCAGGGCAGCGCTCAGCGGAGGATATGATTTATTCCTGGAAATCATTCTCTCCGCAAATTTGCCGAATGCGCCGTAGCGAATATTTCGCAACCGACTATTCTCCAACTGCGGCCTTAGCCACCACAACGCCCGCTTGACCGGGCCGGGCACGCCCGACGGCTTGCGTGCATTCTCGCGGTCGGTGAGTTTGGACGGCAGGAAGCCTAGGTCCACTCCAAGAAACGCGAGGACGCTTCGGTAGGCCGATGCGGGATCCGAGATGATGTCCTCGAAAAAAGTGATGTGGATACTCTCCCGCCCGAACGCATCAAAATAGGGTGCGAGCATCTTCGCATACAAGCCGTTGGTAAGTATGTGCGGCCGCGGAGATCGTACCGGATCGAGATAGAGATCGATATCGGCGTTTGCGCGGCCGCGATCAATCTGCATCCCATACGATGAGTAGGCGCGATCGACCGGATGTCGCAGGATCGCAATGAATTTCGCGTGCGGGAGACGCTGTTCAATCCGCGTGAGCGAGTTGCCATCCGTCAGATAGGAATTGGAATTCTCGCCGATGCGCTGGTCTGGCGCCGCGCATTCGAACCTGGCGAGATACCATTCCCAACCTCTTTCCCAATGCCTTGAGAAGAAATGTATTTCGTCTTGGGGCAGGCAAACCCCGGGATGCTGCGCCAATCGCCTGGTCAGCCACGTCGTCCCGCACTTCGGCGCTCCGATGATCAGGAAGTCCGGCGCTCGAGCCTCGGCACGAACTGCCGGCGAACATGAGAGATCCGCACTCCCCATGTGCACCAAGCTTCTACTCGGCGTAATAGGCACGGGTCGCGCTGTAGAAGGACAGAGCATCATCCTTGGCGTAGAGCGACTGTGTCTTCAGATTGACTGCATTCAGCACAACACCCGCGAGGGGCGCGCCTGCATCGCGTAAGCTCTCAACCGCGGCCGAGGCAGCAAACCGGCTCGTCCGCCTCCATCGCGTGACGACGACGACGCTTTCGGCTAGGCGCGATATCTGGATTGCGTCGCTCACCGCCAGCACGGGTGGCGTATCGATCAGGATGAAATCATAATGTTGTTTCACCAGCTCGAGTAATTGAGCGAACCCCTCGCCGCGAAAACCCTCGACGTCGTCCAGCTTGTTGCCGGCTGCAAGTACATCGACCTGGGTGCCCGGTACGCGCGTAACTGCCTTGGCGAGTGGCATGGAACCGTCAAGCAGCCGGTCGCAGTCGATACTCGCGGCATCGACATGGAGCGCGGCAGCGGCGTGCGGACGGCGAAGATCCGCATCGATCAGGAGGACCGTTTCTCCGCTCCTGCCAATGCTGAGAGCAACCGACGCAGCGACCGTCGTCTTGCCCTCGTTGGGCAGAGCCGAAGTAAAGACGGTCACCTGGCCGCCGCCGGCCGGCTGCGTGGGCCGGTGGCGCGCGATGTGTGCGCCCAGCGTCCGAAAGGCTTCGGCATAGCTGGAAAACGGCTTCTCTATGACGAGCAAGGCCGGCTCGCGGGCTGGCTCCTTCACGCCAGGAACCGAAGCGAGCTTGGTCAGGCCCAGATGACGCTCGATATCCGCCGCTGAACTGATCTTTACGTCGAGCAATTCCGCTATCACCACGGCGACCAGTCCCAGGGCAACCGCGCCAACCGCAAACAATAAGGCAAGGAGAACCCGATTCGGTCCGCTCGGCAAGACCGGGACGGTTGCCTGGGTCATCAAAGTGGCATCGGGCTTGGCGAGGCCCTCGGTGGACGCCGTCTCTTTCGAGCGCTTCAGAAAATCCTCATAGACTCCCCGCGTTGCAAGCGCTTCGCGATCGATCTGACTGACTCTGGCCGCATTCCGCGCGTTGCTGACGGCGGACCCCTTCCGTGCGGACAGAACGGCGTTAATGGCCGCCAGCCGCGATTGCGCCGCGCCGACGTCACTGCTCAGGCTCGTAACGGTCCGCGCGATCTCGGTCGATATTTCATTGTCGATCTGCTGCAACTGGCTCTTGGCCTTCGCGGTCTCCGGGTGACGGGGGCCATAGCGGCTCTCAATATCGACGCTTTTCGACAAGGCCATGGTACGCTGGGTCTTGAGATCTCGAATGGTCGGCGATTCCAGGACCGCAGGCAACGCGTCCGGATTGCCTCTCGCCCGCTCCGCCGCCGCGAGACGTCCGCGCTTCTCGGCAAGGTCGGACTCGAGCTCGATCCCCTGCCGGCTAAGATCCGTGATCATCTGCTGGTCATAGGTGGCGAGATTATCCGCAATCGGGAGGCCCGCCCGCGCGCGCAACTGCTGGGCGGCGGATTCCTTCGCCTCCACATCGGCACCCAGTCCGGATAACCGCGACGCGAGGTACGATTGGGCATCGTTGGCAGCCTTGCGCTTCGCCAGCACCTGCTGCAGCAGATATTCCTCGCTCAACGCATTCGCTATAGCGGCCGATGTCTCCGGTGTCAGCGACGTAGCCGTCACGTCTATGACATAGGTTAGGCCTTTTCGCTCGACGTCAATGTTCTCCAGGACGGCACTCACAACCTTGTCTTCGACCGATAATTGCTTTTTCTGCCCCGTACTGAACCAGGATTTGATTTTCTGCAGCATTCCCGGCGGGTTCAGCGCCGCATTGAATTCCGGATTCCGATCGAGCTTGAGCCGTTGGATCACGTGCCGCACCAGATCCGGCGAACGGATTGACTGGACTTCCGTGTCGACGGACGCGGAATCCGCCGGAAGGCCTGACAAAACTGATTCCACATCGGTTACGGCAATCGTGCGTCGATCGATCAGGACTTCCGCGGTCGCGCTGTAGCGATCCGGCAGAGTAGGCAGGATCGCCATCCCAGCCACGAATATCGTCAGCGCGATGATCAGAAATACCTTCAGCCGACGGCGGAAGATCAATCCGACCGTGCGCAGATCGACGTCATCGCGCTCCCCGGCCGTCGAGGGTAACTGATGCGACTCAAGAACCATGCGCTTTACCCCTGCAGCCGTTAACCAACACTCAGGTCCAAGCCAGACCCATTCAGGTTTCGCGTTCCGCGCATATTTTGCGTAAGAACCAAAGGCATCGCTCTAGCTTCCGGACGTTGCCCCGCAGTTCACGGGGTGTCAAGGTAAGGAAATCATTAACCAACCTAGTATACGCAGGGAGACGCCGACATCGCAGTCCAGGGATCCAGGCATCTTAGCTGAGAACGGGCTGACCCAATGAATGTTCGGCTGTGCGACGAGCAGTTTTTGCGGCAGGGCAGGATTATAGTGACGCAATGATGAAATTCTACGATCCGGTGTCGGAAATCGGCAGGACCTTGCGCAGACATCGCAAGGCACTGGTGCAGGTCGCCATGATCAGCGCAGTCCTGAACGTGCTCATGCTGTCCGGCTCCTTCTTCATGCTGCTGGTCTATGACGAAGTGCTGCCGAGTCGAAGCGTCCCGACGCTGCTCGGCCTGATCCTCATCGTGTCCATCGTCTATGTATTCCAGTCGGCGCTGGATCTGATCCGGGCGCGCGCGATGATTCAGGTGGGTGCCATCGTCGACCAGAAGGTCACGTCTCGCGTATTCGATGTCCTCACGCGCTACGAACTTTCGCGCGGTGGGCTCCGCGATGGCCTCCAACCGGTACGCGACCTCGATCAGATCCGCGGCTTCCTGTCCGGGCCAGGACCGTTGGCGATCATCGATCTGCCGTGGGTCCTGCTGTTTCTCGCCGTGCTCTTCATGTTTCACTATGCACTCGGCCTCTTGGCGCTCGCGGGAGTCCTTATCCTCGTTACCCTCATGATCATGACCGACCGCCTCACCCGCACTCCCACTCGGGAGGCTGCCGCGGTCGCCTCGGCGCGCTATGCCCTCGCCGATTCGACTCGTCGAAATGCGGATGTGCTGCAAGCCCTCGGCATGGCAGGCCGGGTTCGCGAGGCATGGACGCGCCTCAGTGACAATTACCTGATCGCATCCGACCGACTGGCCGAAGTTTCGGGGCGCATGCAAAGCATCAGCAAGACATTCCGGATGCTCTTCCAGTCACTCATGCTTGCCGCCGGCGCCGCACTGGTGATCGACGATGCCGCGACAGGAGGCATCATCATTGCCAGCTCGATCCTGGGCGCGCGCGCGTTAGCGCCGGTCGACCAGGCGATCGCCAATTGGAAGGGCATGCTGGCGACGAAGGAGGCCTGGTTCCGCCTGGAAGCGCTGATGGAACAGGTCCCCCCGACTCCGATGACAATGCCTCTGCCCGCGCCGCGCAGCTCTCTCGCGGTCGAGGCGGTGAGCGTCGGCCCGCCCGGCAGCCAGACCATAACTGCGGGCGACGTTAGTTTTAACCTGAAGGCCGGCGAAGCACTCGGCATCATCGGCGCGAGCGGCTCGGGAAAATCTTCGCTGCTGCGTGCAATCGTCGGGGTTTGGCCGACCGCCCGGGGCAACATACGATATGACGGCGCCGCACTTGACCAATGGTCGCCCGAGGCGCTTGGCCAGCATATCGGCTTCATTCCGCAGCAGATCGATCTGCTCGACGGCACGGTTGCGCAGAACATCTCGCGCTTCGACAGCGAATTCGATTCCGAGGCCATCCTGGCCGCCGCCAAAGCCGCCGATGTCCACGAACTGATCGTGCGCTTTTCGCAGGGATATGAGCATCCGCTCGGGCCGAACGGCGGCAATCTGTCCGCGGGGCAAAAGCAACGCGTTGCCTTGGCCCGCGCGCTATACAAGAGCCCCTTCCTGTTGGCGCTCGACGAACCGAATTCCAATCTCGATATGGAAGGCGAAACTGCCCTGATTCGCGCGATGGCGGCGGCGAAGGAACGCGGCGCGATCGTAATCATTGTGGCACACCGACCTGCGGTCCTCGCGGATGTCGATTTGATACTCGTGATGGACCGGGGCCGCACCAAATTCTTTGGTCCGCGCGAAGAAGTGCTCGCGCAGCTCAATCTGCCGCCGGCACGACCCGCCCCTACGCCGATTGCAAACGTTTCCCGCGCATCCTGACTCAGCCAGAATGAGATCTGCCGTGTACCTTGAACCGATCAACCCTGCTCCGAGAGTCTACCAAGCCGAACGGGAGCTGGGAAATAGCCTGCGGCTGGGCCTGATCCTGATGGTGGTCCTGGTGTTGGGCTTGGGCGGCCTTGCCGCGGTCCTTCCGATAGCGGGCGCGGTCATTGCCCATGGCGAGGTGAGCGTCCAATCCTATTCGAAGAAAATCGGGCATCCGACGGGTGGCGTCATTTCGGACGTACCCGTGCGCGACGGCGACCGGGTCAAGGCCGGGCAGGTTCTGATGCGGCTCGACCGCACCGTCAGCGAGGCATCGGCGACGATGACCACGGAGGGGGTCGATCAATTGCTCGGCCAGGAGGCCCGATTGCTTGCGGAGCGCGATGACCTCCCGTCGGTACCGTTTCCGCAAGCGCTGACGGGCCGGGCCAAGGAGCCCGACGTTGCCAGCATCCTTGCCGAGGAGCAGCGGCAGTTCGACCTCCGCCGTCAGTCGCGAGCAAGCCAGATCGCGCAGCTCTCCGATCGCATCCGGCAGACCCGTCTGGAGATCGCCGATTATGGCGCGCAAGCAACTGCTTTGAGGAAGCAGGCCGAGCTCGTCGATGAAGAACTCGCCGCGCAGCGCGAACTTTGGGAGAAGCGCTACACGACGCTCGCTCGCCTCAACGCGCTGGAGCGCAGCGCGGTCAGCTTCCGCGGAAACGAAGCGTCCGCCCACAGTGGCGCCGCGCGAAGTCGCGCCTTGATTTCAGAGATACGGGAACAGATTCTCTCGCTTCAGCAGGAAGCCAGGACCGATGCGGGTAAGCAACTTGCCGAAGTTCGTGCCAAGCTGACGGAGCTCCGACGCAACAAGGTCGCAGCCGACGACAGCAACAATCGCAACATCATTCGCGCGCCCGTGTCCGGTATCGTGGACAAGCTCGCCTACACCACACTTGGTGGTGTGGTTCCTCCGGGCACTACCATTATGGAAATCATCCCTGACCACGATCAACTCGTCGTCATGGCCAAGCTACCATCTACGAACGTGGACCAGGTCAGGGAAGGCCAGAAGGCGAACCTCCGCTTCTCGGCGTTCGACGGACCGACCACCCCCCAGATCGGCGGCATCGTCGAGCGGATCTCCGCGGACCGCCATGTCGACGAACGCACCGGTGCGGCGTTTTACACTGCGCGCGTCATGATCCCACGTGACCAGCTTGCAAAGCTTGGGGGCCTGAAGCTCAGGCCCGGCATGCCGGTGGAAGTCTTCATCCAGACCGGCGAACGCACGATGCTCAGCTATCTGACCAGACCGTTGCGCGATCAACTGGCTCGAGCATTTCGCGAACACTGAGATTCTGGACCGACAAGGTACCGGGCACGACCCCACCGGAAGCGATGGGACCCCCAGAATCTTCAACCAGGATCAGGAAATGTTCGAAGCGATTGGAACCTTACCAGACGCTTTCATCAGCCACTGTTCTGCAGCCCCGAATATGCCAAACTGCATCAACCAGGCCGTCCTGGCTTGGGACGTCCTGTTCACTCCAGCTCGGTGCAGCGTCGAGACATTGTGAATCGTCATGCCGCCGGCAGCAACAATTCCACGGGTCGTTGCGGCACCTACTTCGGGTGATGCGATATAGGACGGATATCCGCTTCGCCGCTCGAACACTTGATGATCGACGAGTCCAAACCGATGGCTTCCGGGAATAAACTCCAGACAGCCATTTTCTATGGTCGCTGTCTCCATCGGCACCCAGACGTGCCGCCGCCGCCGTCCAAAAATGGAGGGAAGCTTCGTCAGATTCGAATAGATGTAGTCCTGATGCCACGGAGTTTCCGCCTCGGAGACGGCATTCTTTCTGACCGCATGATCGAAACGAAGGGTAAGGAGTGGATCTATTGATCGTATGAAGGCCCGGGTCTTTCGATAGAGCGCAGTCTGCAACAGCTTGGGCTCGAGAAGGGACGGATGCAGGATCTCGGGCTGGTCGACACGGTCACCCGGAGTCGTGGCCAGCGCCATATCTGCGGCCACGCGCCAGCCTCGTGAAGGCTTGAGGGTAACGAATTCGTCGTAGCGCTGAAACAGTCCGTCGAGCAGATACTTGACCTCCGCCACGTCCTCACTCGACACCAGATCGGCGACAATGGCGAAGCCATGTTCGTCGAGGTCGCGCGCCGCCCTGTTTCGAAGATTCCCCGTATCTACCACGCCACCCCCCGGCAGCCACCCACCATTCCACCGTATCAGTGGAACGACATGGCGTCTTCTATCGACCAAACATTCGCGGTTCGAGAGACGTGCAATCCCGAGACCCGCGGCCAGACGCAGCTACCCACCCGTACCGCTGTGCATATACCTGCGATTGCTGCATCGCAACACAAAATCGGTTGATCCCGGCGCACTGCTCCTGCAGAGTGGCCCGATGCTTGATCGATTGGTTCTGCCCCTGCACCCAGCCGGTCGGATCGGCCACCAGAATAGGACAAAAACTGATGGACCTGCAACACCCGCTGTCCGGATTGCTCGTTGGCATTCTGGTCGGCCTCACCGGGGTGGGCGGCGGTTCCTTGATGGCGCCGATAATGATCCTGCTGCTGGGCGTCGTGCCGGCCACGGCCGTCGGCACCGACTTGTGGTTCGCAGGAATAACCAAGACCGTCGGGGGAGCGATTCACCACCATCACGGTCATCCAGAATGGCAAATCATTCGTCGCTTGGCGATGGGCAGCCTGCCCGCCGCCGCAGTCACAATCTACTTTCTCTCGACGGCGAATGCCCATCAGATCAGGAGCGGCACGATCGTTCAGCTGCTCGGGGTGATCCTGATCCTCACCGCCGTTGCGACACTCCTTCGCAAGCAAATGCACTCCAGCGCCAGAAAGTTACGGGTCTCGACAGCCACCGCGTTCAAGCGTTGGCAGCCGTTGCTAACGATTGTGGCGGGCGCAGTGCTCGGCGTGATGGTGACGTTGACCTCCGTCGGTGCCGGCGCTCTTGGCGCGACCATGTTGATCGTGCTTTACCCGCTTCGACTGAATGCAAGGAGAGTGGTCGGAACCGATATCGTTCACGCCGTGCCTTTGACGCTGCTGGCCGGCTTAGGGCACCTCTGGATGGGAAACGTCGACTTCGCACTGCTTGGGTCTTTGCTGATCGGCTCGATTCCTGGAATCATCATTGGATCGATCCTCAGTTCACGCGTTCACGCGAATGTATTGAGACCGGCGCTTGCGGCCGTACTGGCCTTTGCGGGTTTTCGATTATTGATGTAGTTCCAACGATCCTGGCAATGGGTCAACGTCCACCATCGGCAGGCCGCTCGGTCGGTGCGCGCGTCCACGCCCTTTCCGGGCATGCGGATTGCGAGCGCAGGCAGGTCGTTGGGAAGAGATATGCATGAAAGTCGCCACGTTCCTGCAGAACCTCCACGGCGGTGGTGCCGAACGCGTCGCGACGCTGCTCATGAACGGACTGGCGCAGGACCATCAGGTCTCGCTGATCGTGGCGCAGCAGGAAGGTCCATATTTTGATGATCTGGACTCGAGAGTCGAACTCCACAGCATGGGAGGGCGGCGTATCCTCTCCACCATCATACCTCTGGCGCGGTGGCTTCGCCGCGAACGGCCTGACGTATTCATGTCGCACATGACCCATGTGAACGTCGCAGCATCGCTGGCGATCAAATTATCCGGTACGCAGGTTCCCCTACTGGCGGTCGAACATAATCAGATGGACCTGAACTTCGAGCGCCTCGGCAGACCTACGGTCCGATGGGCCTACCGTTCTGTGCCCTATGTCTATCCGACCATCGAACGGGTCGTTTGCGTTTCCGATGGAGTGGCGGATTCGGTTCGCCGCTTCACCCGACGACGGCCCTGCAATCTCGTCACGATCAACAATCCTGTCGTGACACCTCGACTCGCGGAACTCGCAGCCGGGAACCCCGCACATCCCTGGTTTCACGACACGAGCATTCCGGTCGTTCTCGGATGTGGCCGGCTGGTCGAGCAAAAGGATTTCACGACACTGATCCTGGCTTTTCAGGAGATTCGACGCAGGCGCAAGGCACGGCTCCTGATCCTTGGGGAAGGCCCGCAGCGGGCGATGCTTGAAGAGCTTACGGCTCAACTTGGGCTTTCAGATGATGTTGCCATGCCAGGCTTCGACCCCAACCCCTTTGCCGCGATGCGAGCAGCGTCAGTATTCGTTCTTTCCTCCCGATGGGAGGGGCTGCCGACAGTGCTGATTGAAGCACTCGCCGCCGGCGCCGTCGTCGTGTCGACCGACTGTCCAAGCGGACCGTTTGAGGTGTTAAAGGGCGGTGCTCTGGGGCCACTCGTTCCGGTCGGCGACGCAGCCGCGCTGGCCGACGGAATCGAGCGCGCCCTGGTGGCCCCCACATCTGCTGCGGACCGGCTTGCACAGGCCGGCAACTACACCGTCAGTCGCGCCGTCTCCAATTACGAAGAGCTCCTGCGACAAGTAATAGCCTGAAGCTCCGGCGCGCTGGGCATATTGGACGTTCGATCCAAACCCGGGCTTCATGTCCCGGCAGTTTGGCGCCCGGCATGTCGGGCATCGCTCAGCACCACCTCCCATTCCTCGACCATCCTTTCGAAAGAGAATAATTGCGATTGCCGCGTCGCCGCAGCAACAGCCGCGTCAATCAGGTCGGAACAGCTCGAAAACGCGGCAATCGCCCTTGCCCATGCAGCAGGCTGATCCAGCGGCAGGATGGCGCCGGCGATCTCCCCATCCGGCCCGGTGACGGTTTCCACCTGTTCCGGAATATCGCTGACAAGACACGGCAGGTCCGCACTCAACGCCTCAAGCAACGCATTGCTCTGACCTTCGAACAGTGAGGGCTGGGCAAATAGATCCGCTGCGGCGAGCAGATGGGGGACCTCGCTGCGGGGCAGCGCCCCAAGCAGCATGACTCTGTTGCCAATGTCCGCTGCCGCGATCTGGGCTTCGAGTTCGTCGCGGAGGATCCCTTCGCCCGCAATCGCCAGAATGCATTGCGGCGGTACGTCGCGCATCGCCGAGATCAGCAAGGGATAATTCTTCTGCTGTTCCATCCTGCCGACTGCCGCGACAATGGTTGCTTCCGCCGGCAGGCCAAGCTTCCGGCGCGCTTCCGGCTTTGAAAGCGACGAACGACGCCATCCCTTCAAGCCATTGTAGACGACCGAAATCCTCCGCTTCAGCCCGGACGGATAACGGCTACAAGACTGGGCTACGCTTTTGGAAACGGCGACGACGTTCGTGTAAAGTCCCAGCCAGGCAGCGATGAGATCGAGCTGCCGCATGACGAACGCGTAAGTATTGACCGGCACGCGGTGGGACGCGATCCTCGTCTGGATTCCGCAAACTGCACCGACGAGCGAGCCAAGCACCGACGCCAGCGGCAGGAATGCAAGGACGACGTCGGGCCGTTCTGCCCGAACGTAGCGGAACAGGCGGATGAGGATCCGCGCGTAGTCCCGGATGGAAACCGGTTCGCGCGGGATCAGGCATCGATATTCGGCGTCCACCTCGTCCATACGCGATCGGGCGTAAAGAAACAGGCTGCTGCAGTCCCAACCGGTTTCCCTCAGCGCAGCCGTGAGGCGCAACGCGGCCATCGGGGCGCCGGAAGGATGGCTCATGGTCGTCAGGACAAGTATTTTCCCCGGACAAGTCACCGTTGCGCTGTCGGCGGGTGAGTCATGCGGGCATCCCCTTGCATCTGCTGGTTGAGCGACCATGAAACAAAAATCCGCCGAGTGAGTCGAAGAGCTTGATCATAGCACCGCTATGTTGCAGTGCACAATCGCGAGGCGGGGCTTGGCCATATTGAGACATGATCTGACGAAGCCAATGCCGGAACGACTGAGAGCGGGAACCATGTCTGCGACGCTTGACCTTATTCGAAGTTCCGTCAGGTCCATTCGGCCGACCTCGCAACGCCCCGCCTACCGGCTTCGCCAGAGCTTTCACAGCATGGCACTCGAGGCGCGTCTCGCCGCGCGGCAATTCCAGCAATGCGAGAGGATGCGGCCAACTATTTTCGTCATCGGCGTACAAAAGGCGGGCACTACCACCTTGTTCGATCACTTGGCCCGCCACGAACAAATATTGCCGCCCATCGTCAAGGAGGTCCATTATTTCGACGTCGCATGGAATCGCGGCGAGCGCTGGTACAATGCCCATTTTCCGACAACGGCCGAAGCGATGGCTGGCGAAGACGCGCTCGGACACAAGCTCCTGACCTTTGATACGACCCCCTATTACATGTTCCATCCCGATGTATCGCGTCGGGTCCTGGATTTTTCCCCCGGTGCCAAGGTCATCGCCTTGTTGCGCGATCCGGTCGCTCGGACTTGGTCGCATTACTGGCATGAACGGGCACGCGGACGAGAGCATTTGCCGCCCATGGAGGCGTTTCTTGCGGAACCGGAACGCGTTCCCGATCCGCACAATCACGTCGGGAGCAGCCGGCGAGAACGCATCGCGCACCAGCATTACAGTTACTGTGCGCGCAGCGAATACGACATCCAGCTGAGAAGATGGATGGAATTGTTGCCGAAGCAACGAATCCTCTGCCTGAAATCGGAAGATCTGTTCACCGACCCGGGCGCCTCGCTGGCCCGGGTGAGCAGATTCCTCGAAATATCGGCCTTCGCCGAGAGTCCTTCGCTTACGCTCAATGCCGGACGATACGTCCATCCGCCACAGGACGTCCGTGAGTGGCTTCAAAGCCGTCTCGCACCGTCTCAGCAAGCCACCCGGGACCTGGCGGGATCGGAGTTTTCCTGGACCGACGATGAACAAGCATGAACCGCCACCCGAACGGCGGACGCTCCTTCAGCGTATATTCGTGCCGAAGAGTTTTCTGGCGGAGATGGTTCTGCTGCTTGCCGGAGCAGGCAGCGCCCAGCTGATCGTCGTCGCCACCGCGCCCCTGCTGTCGCGCCTTTACACGCCGGCCAACTTTGCCGGCCTGGCGCTGCTGACCTCCTGTGTCGCGATCGTCTCGCGCGTGTCCTCCTTCAAATATGAGACCGCGATCGCCACCGGCCGGAATCGGCCGGAGATGGGAACCCTGGCCGCGATAGCAACCTGGGGCGTTTTCGGCTTCACCGCCGCCGGGATTGCCATTCCCCTCTTCTTTTTTCCGTTGCTCGAGATCCGGCTTGGAACTTCCGCAGCGATCATGTTCTGCTGCTGCCTGCCTGTCGTCATATTGTTCGACGGGCTGATCCAGATCGTGATCACCTGGGCAGTGCGCTGGCGACAATTCACAGTCGTGTCCGCCAACGACCTGATACGAAATGGAACGTCGACCGCCGCCCAGGCGGGCCTCGGGCTCCTACGCGTCGGCGGCGGCGGGCTGATGTTCGGGCAGGCGGTGGGTACGACGGTCGCATTCCTCGTACTTACCCGTCGGGGAGCGATCTCCGAATTGTACCGGCTGGGCACCCGAAGCTCTTGGCGCCGGCGCCGCGCCGTTGCGCGGAGATTTGCCGACTTCCCGATGTTTCAGATGCCCAAGGCGGTGATGAATGCCGGCGGACGCAACCTTCCAGCGATATTGATCGCCGGCTACTATACGGCCGCCTCGACGGGATTCTTCTTTTTGGCCCAGAGGCTGACGAACCTTCCCGCACAGCTGGTTTCCCAGTCGCTCGGCCGGGTGCTGATGCAGAGGTTCGCGAACATGCGAAACGTCAAGCGGGTCTCCCTGCTTCCGCTTCTGCTGCGAAGCACGGCCCTGTTTGTCGCGATTTCGATACCGTTCGTGCTTGCGATGACACTGGAAGGGCCCCGTCTTTTCGGACTGTTCCTCGGTCCCGATTGGGTTATCGCGGGGCGATTTGCCACATGGACGGTACTGTGGTCGGCGGGAATAATCTGTGGGACGCCGGCGCAGATGGCGTTGACCGTCCAGCGCAAGAACCGGATCCTGCTGGCGATCGAAGCCGTGTTCTTCCTTCCGCGGCTGCTCCCGTTTCCGGTCTTTGCCGCGAGCGGCCGCATAGAGGCGGCCATTGCCAGTTGCTGCGTCGCCGGCCTCCTCTACAATGCGAGCACCATAATATTCGCCTTCTACCACAGCGCTCGCGAGGGCCGGCGGATCGAGGCGTCGCAGCGATCCGCCGGGCTGCGCCTCTGACGAGGATGAACAGAGCTATGGATCCAGTCTTCATCGTTGGATGTCAGCGAAGCGGAACAACCTTTCTCGGCTCGCTGCTCGGCGCCGATCCGGAAACCATCGCGATCCCCGAGGCACAGTTCGTCGCCGACGAGGCGCCGGATGATGCAGACGCGCCGGTCGACCTGGCGGCGACCGTCAAGAGGATCGAACAACATTATCGTTTTGGGATCTGGAACTTCGAACTGGGCAACAATTACCCTTCCGGCCAGGGAAGCTACGGTGATGCGGTGCGCTGGCTGGTGCGTCACTATGCGGCAACCCAGGGCAAACCGGACCCGACCCGCTGGATCGATCACCAGCCGGGCCATGTCCGCGAGATGGATCGCCTGCTCGCCCATTTCCCGACCCTCAAGGCGATCCATATAGTCCGCGACGGCCGGGCTGTGGCTGCCTCGATCATGCCTTTGCTGTGGGGACCCAACGCGATCCAGTCGGCGGCCAATTTCTGGGCGCAGCGGGTCGCCATGGGCATGGCCCTGCAGAATTTCCTTCCCGAGGGATGCTGGACGCAAGTGCGCTACGAGGATCTCGTCGCCAACTCCGAGCGGGAACTTCGCCGACTCTGCGACTTCATCGGCATACGATATGATCCGGCGATGCAACGGGGACAGGGGTTCGCGGTGCCTGCCTTCACTCAAGATCAGCACGCCTTGGTCGGTAGGGCGCCCGATGCCAGCCGCCTCGACTCCTGGCGCAAGTCGCTCTCGGCACGCGAGATTGAAATGTTCGAGGCGCTGGTTGGCCCGCTGCTGACTTATCACGGTTACCGTCGGGAATTCGGCCCGCAACCGAAGTTGCCGACATTCGCGGAAAAGCTTGGAATGACCCTGTCCGATCAGTGGAAGGCGATCAGGAACAGCCGGCGTTTCAGAAAGCGTGTCGAAGAATTCACCAACTGAGCAGGCGCGGCCCGGCCGGATCAACGCGGCCGGCTGCGGGTCGCCATCAGCCAGATCGCATGGATGTTGGTCGTGAAATAGCGCCAGAACAACCTGCGGGGTTCAAGTAGCGTGCGATAGGCCCATTCGAGCCCGGCCTGCTGCATCCACTGCGGCGCGCGCGAGCGAAGGCCCGACAGGAAATTGAACAGGCCTCCGCATGTCTTCACCCAGCCGATCCGCTCGAATTTGTCCAGGTGGCGGGCGACGAAGAGGTCTTCCCGCGGCATGCCCAGCGCGACCCAGAGAATGTCGGGTCGGCTATCGATGATCTGCTGAACCACATCCGCCTCCTCGTCTGTCGTGAAATAGCCGCTCCTGGCGCCGGCGATTTTAAGGCGGGGATAGGATTTGCGCACGTTGGCCAGGGCCGCGGCATTCTCTTCCTCCGTCGCACCGAGGAAATACATCGAGAAGCCTTCACGTTCTGCGGTGCGCGCAAGATCGTGAAACAGATCGGTTGTTGCGGCGCGGGACGGAATCTCGCGGCGTGCAAAACGGCGTGCACCCCAGAGGATCGATACTCCATCGGCCGCAACGGCATCGGCACGAAGAATCGTCTCGCGAACGTCGCCCCTGCGCGCAAATTGCGACAGAACGTTGCCGTTTACGGCCGTGTGGTATTTGACCTTTTCGGTGCCAGCCCGCACAGCCTTGCAGTCGGAAACCATAAGTTCAACCCATTGCTGCGTAGTCAGTGGAGCCACCGGGATGCCACCGACAACGACCGGTTCAATGAAGTTTGACCAACTGTCCGCCCGCAGCAATTTCATTCGGACACTGTATCACAGAATGCAAAATTGTGCATTGCACAATTTGACGATTGTCATAAGACGGTCTACCGGCCAACGTGCCGCGCTGGTAGAATGTGACTCGCTCAGGGGTTTAACGCGAGGAGAAGAACACAGCGTATGAAATGGATTTGGCTTATACTGGGCGTAGCGGAACTCCTGCTCGCGGGCTGCGTTGCGACCCCGCCTCTTCCCGCAGGTACGGCCGAACAGGCTTCGCTCGAAACCTACCGATTGGCCTCCGGGGACAAATTTCGGATCACCGTGTTCAACGAACCCACTCTGTCGGACCAGGAGTATATCGTCGATGGGGAGGGGAATGCCTCGCTCCCGCTCGTCGGCTCCGTGCATGTGGGGGGAATGACTGCTGCCGAAGCCCAGGCAGCCATCACGGCGCGCTATGCACAGGGGTTTATAAATGATCCCAACGTCACGATCGCGATCACCTCCTACCGACCGTTCTATATATATGGCGAAGTAAAAAAGGCCGGCGCTTATCCCTATTCAGCCGGATTGAGTGTCCAGGCGGCGATTGCGTTAGCAGAAGGATATTCGGATCGGGCGGATCAGAGGCACGTATACATTACGCGTGCGGGTTCCAATGTAGAGGAAATAGTAGAATTAAGAGCCGGGATGCGTGTCATGCCTGGTGATACGATTAGGATTCCGGAGAGATTTTTCTAGGCGTGCAAGTTATTTTTCGTGCGCATGCTTGCAACTCGTTATTTCTAGGATACTCTCGGTATGAATGTTCGGGTACAAGCCAGCGAACATGAAGAATTGGTCGGGGTCGTGCCCAGGCGGAATTCGAAGCGAGGCTTGCGCTTCCAGCTATATCTCGCTCTTCTCACGATCGACTGCCTCTCCATCCTGCTGTCGCTCGGTGTCGCCGAGTTTTCCCGCTTCGCGACTCTCCGCCACGCCTTGTGGGCCAATCTGGCGATTGTCATCATTCCAATCTATTTTGCGGCGGCGTTGAATAGCGGCGCCTATACGGTAGAGGTTCTTGGATCACCGCTCACCGGCATCATGAGGTCGATCGGATCGCTGTGCTTTGCGTTCGGATCCCTCTTCCTGATCTTATACTTCCTGAGGGTGGGGGCCGATATTTCGCGCCTCATGCTCGCCATCGCTTTCGTCATATCCCCCGTCGCCATCACGCTCGGCAGAAAGATTCTGGGCGACCTGATTCAGAAGGGGGCGGCAGGCGATTTTCTGGCACAGGTCGTCATTACCGATGACGTCCATTTTTCGGTTCCCCCGACGGTGAAACTGCTTTCCGCAGAGGCGCATGGCCTGCGGCCCGATCCGCAGGACCCGATGATGCTTCACCGCCTTGGCAGCGCGATTCGCAATGCGGACCGGGTCGTCATCGCGTGCAATCCCGACTCGCAGCGACGATGGGCGATGCTCCTCAAGGGAACGAATGTGCGCGGGGAAGTTATCGCCAGCGAGTTCGAGAACACCGGGGCGATCGGTATCGACCAGTTCCTGGGCCGCGCCACCCTGGTCGTATCCACCGGACCGCTGAGCCTGCAGAAACGGCTCGTCAAACGCGCTTTCGATCTGGCGCTGACGATCCCGATCCTGATCGCCATGCTGCCCGTCTTCCTGCTGATCGCGATAGCCATCAAGCTGGACAGCCGCGGACCGGTGTTGTTCAAGCAGCAACGGATCGGCCGCGGCAACTGCCTGTTCGAAATGTACAAGTTCAGGAGCATGAGGAACGACCTGACCGACCTGCGCGGCGATAGATCGGCGAGCCGCGACGACGACCGGATCACCCGGGTCGGGCACTTCATCCGCCGAACCAGCCTCGACGAACTACCCCAGGTCCTGAACGTCCTGCTTGGGTCGATGAGCCTCGTCGGGCCGCGCCCGCACGCACTCGGTTCGCTTGCAGGCGACGCGCTCTTCTGGGAAGTAGACGAGCGCTACTGGCATCGTCACGCATTGAAGCCGGGAATAACCGGGCTTGCCCAGGTCCGGGGGTTTCGTGGCGCAACGCATCGCCGAAGCGATCTTACCCAACGCCTTCAATCGGATCTGGAATATATGGCGGGCTGGTCGATATGGCGCGACGCGGCAATACTCCTGTCCACCATTCGGGTCGTCATCCACTCGAATGCATATTAGCTAGCGACCGATTCAAAGGTTTTTAACCGGCGATCGTCTAATAAGCTGAGGCACATTGGAGGTGTCGGTGCATCAGCAAATCACGCCTGATCGGTGGCAGGGTTCAGAACTCGCCGAGGCGGACGCGAAAAAAGTTGAGGACGAAAGCGGCTATGCGATGGCTTGGCTGTGCCCTTCCCAGACGTTTTCGGTCTGCGAGAGGATCATGCAGTCGATGTCCCGAGCTGCGGGCCCCATCGCGCTCGGCATTGCCTTGGTAGGAATCATCCAGTCGTTTGTCTGACACGAATGGTATCGAATCAAGCTACCCGAGTTCGGCTATTTGCCACTTGAGCGCTTGCTTGCCGGAGAGGCAGGAACGCAGGGGTAAACAGCCTGCAATGCAACGACAACTACGGATGCGGCCTGACTGTCGAGGTCCCGCGGATGGGCGCGCAGATGAGATACAACCGCCTTCACGAGCTCGCTTTGAGTAACGGGTCCTGAAGTGCAGATATCGGATATGTGGAGCCACGCCTCATAGGCGCGAACCGAATCATACACCGCCGCGACATAGCCATAGCAATAGTCCGGACCCACGTTTCGGGCCGTGCAACGGCTCAGCAGGTCGCGTGCCAATATCAGTGCAGGAGCCGCTTCCGCCCCGCTTTTTTGATTGTTCGGTATAACGGGCGACACCGCCGCCGCGAACGCCAGAAGCACGGGGATAGGCAGCATATATCCGTCCAGAAACTGTGACGAAGCATTGCCACATGGTACAACGCACGTCCATCGGGAATGGCGCGCATCCGGCCCTAGGAAAAAATGCGTAATTCGATCGCTACGCGAACATCCGGAAAAATACCGTCGAGCAGATCAAACCAACCCGGCCCGATACCGCTTTCGTCACCCCGGCTTCCCGATCTGCATTAAGGCATCAGGTCAGGAAAAACAGCAAAATGCTCCACAAAGCGACACCCCAAAGCGACACCCCGATCAAAGCAAGTGCGAACTTCCTGTGCATGATATCTGGCTCATGCCAGATAAACTCGTGTTTCATCGCCCGCCTCCAGACCTCCTATTGGCGGGGCACGCCTATACCGACGGAATTTGCCCCTCCCATACCGCGCTCACGTCACGGTCTTCCTCGATTTGCTACCTCGACTGCGTCATCGATGCAACTGTCAATTTATGCCGCAATGCAGCAGGACTGGGATGGAAAACAGGGGGGCTGCAGAAAGTAAGCTGGTCCGGTAAACGTTCGCCTCAGCATCGTCGCTACGCTCAGCAACTCGAGCAGGACAGTCGCCGACATACCAGCCCCGCTCGAGAAACGGATGACGCTTGCATCTCGCGAAATCGGTTACGCTCGACGCCGATCCGATCGTTCGACCGTAGATCGAACTTGCCTTCCCTGCCGCGCTGCGCTCGTGCCAGAATTACCTCATTGTCCTCGACGACATTCCCCGTCATCGGGCGTCCGCCTTTATCCTGATAGAAGAGCAATCCGCTGGCGCCCCGAATATCGAAGCTGTTGCCGGTAATCCGGTTGCGGCTTCCGCCGTGTATCTGGACTGCATAGCCGCCAGAGCCCGAAATGCGGTTTCGGCTGACCACCGCGTCACTCAGGAAATCGTCGAGATAGATTGCGCGCGGCATGGCAGCCTTCGGCCCATAATCGCGAATTGTGTTGCCGGTCACTACGAAGCCGCTGCTTCGCGCCGACCGTCCCATCCCGTAGATGGCACCGCAATCATCCACCTTGCGGCAGACGTCGGCCACCCGGTTGGATTCGATCCTTATATCCGACAGCTCGCCGTCCTTGGACGATTCGAACAGGATTCCGGCATAGTCGGTTCGAAGGATCTGGTTGTTGATCACGCGCGCGCCTCTGATGAAATGCACGCCATGGATCGCCGCCTGCGACCAGCCGCTGCTGCCGACGTCGGTGATGATATTATCGGCGATGGTAATGTCCGAGCCATTCATCACGATCCCGTTCTGCGCGAAATTCTGGATCGTGAGGCCACGGACCGTAAGCCTATCACCATTGACCGAGATAGCCGTGCCGACCTTGCCACCACCGTCGATAACCACGGTCGCGCGCCGGTAGGCCGAAAGCACTAGCGGACGGTTGCGTGACTTGAGGATCAGCGGACCGGTGAGATCGTATCGTCCCGGCATCATGAGCAGGCACCGCACGCCGCGGTCTTTCGCGGCCAGCGCGAGGCCGGTATCGACCGTCACTGGCTCGGTTGGACGCCGACCACTGTTCCGTGCGGCCGCCGCGGGAGCCAGATAGACGCAATCTTCCATCGCCTCGGCTCTGGCCGGAGCCTGAAGCGCCGTAGCGGCGGCGTAGGCGCTCAACAGCCTGAGGACCCAATTCATAGGGGCACCGATCGAATTCAGGGTCCGAGGGAATGCAATCTTCATGGTCTAGCCGATCCGCGCTGCAAGGCTTCAATACTGGCCCACAAGGTTTCAGCAGGCGAAGCGTCCGCAAGCGAATGAAAGGCCGCCAGCGAACGCGCGCTTTGCACGCGCCAATGTTCGGGATCTGTCAGTCCGATCGCCTTGCCGAGCAGTTCCTCTGCCGTGGAGCAACAGGCACCATCCGCAATGCCGAGTTGATGAAGCAGGTTGCCGGTCGCGGAGTCGGGGTGGACGAAACCAAGGATCGGCAACCCGGTCGCCATATAGTCCAGCACACGGGAAGGGACTGAGTAGCGGCTGCGGGGATTGTCGTTTGGTTCGGCCGATGGCCCGGGAAGGAACGCTGCGTGGCAAGACGCGATCGCGCTATCCCTGTCTTCGTCGCTCTCAAGAAAACCCAGATAGTCCAGAACCGCACGCGCCCTTGGCAGGGTTCGCCGAAAGACGCCCGACGGTCCCATGTAGCACGCGGATATCGGGAAATCGGCCGCCCGGGCGCTCGCAACGGTATCCGCAAGCTTGCCCATGCCCTCGGGATAAGATGCAACGTCTCCGATCATCCCTAGGCGAAACACAGTGCGAACGGGCGCCTGCGCCTGAAATCCTGACGCGGCGCGCATGAAGCGCAGAATCCTGGTCTGACGGAAAGCGAGCTGCTGCTGCATTTCCTGGCTGAGACAGAAGACTTCGGCGGCGTGCTCGACTAGCCACCGCAAATCCGGGTCGACATCAACTCCGCCGCTGAGCATGTCCCAGAGATGCACGATGAACGGCGCGCCTGCCATTTCCACGAGCTGCCGCATTCGCGCCGCATCGTCGCCTCCGATCGGGGCGAGATACAGTACGTCTGCCTGCGCTAGCAGGCCCGCGACATGGCCATATCGCTTCTTGCTAAGTTGCCCGTCGGGCCACCAGGTTCGCGCGCATCGCGCGCGCTGTATGGCCCTTGGCGCCGATCCCTTGAACGTCGAGAATCGGGCTACCGGCAGCCTCTCAAGGCGATGCGATGCCTGGTCCGGGCGCTCGAACTCCACTTGCTCCCAAAACAGATGCCTGGCGTTCGGCCTGCCTGCCATCAGATGGCGGGTCTGAACGCCGATTGCGGTTTTTCGAGATAGGGAAAAGCGCGTTATGAAGACCACATTCGACATTGCTGCCCTTCCCGAACGCGACCCACGCTGAAGCAGATCATCTGGACCATTCTGTCTATCACCGCTCGCGACCGGATTGCCAACGTCGCGCGGCATCCTGCAGGTGAACATCCAATTGGCACCGAATTGGACCCAGTTGTGCGTGACAGCCTCCGACGCTGCGGGTAAGCGACAGCCGCATTTGACCAATGCGTGTATGGGATGAGTTCCATGGCAGACAGCTCCTTGGCGATCCACGAGCCAAAGCCGGAACAGATCGACATTCTCGGTGTTCCCGTCACGCTCACATCGTTGCCGGAGGCGGTCCGCATGATCGCAGGCTGGTGCGAAAACCGCGAATCCCGCTTTGTCTGCACGCGCGACGTGCACGGCATCATGCTGGCGCAAGAGGACCCTCGCCTGCTTGCGATTCATCGACAGGCCGACATGGTCACGCCGGATGGCATGCCGCTCGTCTGGGTGGCGAAGAAGCGCGGCTTTAGCACGGTATCGCGCGTGTGCGGCGCCGATCTCGTCGAGGCGCTGTGCGACGTTTCGCAGAAGCCCCAGCTTCGCCATTTCTTCTTCGGCGGCAAACCCGGCGTTGCCGAGCGCATGGCGGCCGCACTCGCACACCGCTTCCCTGGTCTCTCGATTGCGGGCTGCGAGACACCGCCGTTCCGGGCGATGACAGATGACGAAGACGAGGCCACGGTTTCGAAGATCGCGGCAACGCATCCCCATATAGTCTGGGTGGGACTGTCAACGCCCAAGCAGGAATATTGGATGGCGCAGCATGTCGGGCGCATTCCCGGCGCGACCTTGATCGGAGTCGGCGCAGCGTTCGATTTCATGGCCGGAGAGGTCAAGCGCGCGCCTGTCTGGATGCAACGCAACGGGCTGGAGTGGCTGCATCGCCTATTGAGCGAGCCGCGCAGATTATGGCGGCGGTATCTGGTGTTGGCCCCGATGTTCCTGATCAGGCTGGCATTTAGCCCGAAGCGTCGGTGAAGATCCTCCTCGTTCACAACACCTACCAACAAAGAGGCGGCGAGGATTCGGTAGTCGCAAACGAGCTGGCCCTCCTCAACGACGCCGGGCACCAGGCTGAACTCGTGTCGATGGCCAACGATACGATCAGCGGCTTCGCGATGACAATCCGCGCCGCCGCCGGAGCCATCTACAGCTCGGCGGGGCGCCGGCTGGTCGATGACGCGATCAAACGCGTCCGGCCGGACGTGGTCCATGTCCACAATTTCTTTCCGCTGATCAGCCCGAGCGTGTTCCACGCGACCGCGGCGGCCGGCATTCCAAGCGTGTGGACGTTGCACAATTACCGCGTGACCTGCGCCAACGGCCTGCTGTTTCGCGACGGCCGGCCGTGCGAGGATTGCATCGCCCGGCCGCCGCTGCCGGCGGTCATGCATCGCTGCTATCGCGGGTCGCTGCCGGGCTCGGCGGCGGTGGCGGCGTCGATCGGCATCCACCGATCCCTATCGACGTGGCGGAAGGTCGACCGATTCATCGCGCTGAGCGAATTTGCGCGGGCGAAATTTGTCGAAGCCGGGCTTCCCGAAGACAGGATCGTGGTGAAGCCCAATTCCTTTCCGGCGCCGGATGCCGAAGCAAGACCTGTAGAGCGCAAGGGGTTCGTCTATGTCGGAAGGCTGAGCGCCGAGAAGGGCGTGGATATGCTGATCGAGGCATGGCGTTCGGTTGCCGCGCCCTTGATTATCGTCGGCGAAGGGCCTGACCTTGTGCGATTGCGGGCCGTGGCGCCGCCGAACGTCAGCTTTGCGGGCTGGATGGGGCGAAACGAGGTAAGCAGAGCGCTCGCCAGCGCCGTTGCGGCGATCGTCCCCTCGATCTGGTATGAGAATTGCCCGATGAGCGTGATCGAGGCCTTCGCGCACGGCACGCCCGTGCTGGCGTCGAACATCGGCGCGTTGGGCGAAATGGTGCAGCATGGCGAGAATGGCTTTCATTTCGCCGCAGGTGATCCGCACGACCTCGCGCGGCTGGCGAACTTCCTGATCGACCGGCCCGAGCAACTCGCGCGCGCCGGCGCCGGCGCCCAAGCCGCATATGAGAAAAGGTTTGCGCCCGCGCGCAATCTGGAATGTCTGATGGACATCTATCGAGAGACGATCGAGTCCAAAGCCATGATGAAAGCGCCCGGCAATGATTGATCCGAGCATTGCTGCCAAGGCCGGGCCAACGCTCCAGCGGACGGCGAGGCCGGATGGCTAGCCGTAGTATCCACGCGCCGCCAGGTCCGCGCCGTCCCCAGATGCGCCCGCGTCATGGTCGGGCCGCGGCGCGCCGGGATGGGCCGTACCTGATCCAGCTCGGGCTGCATGGCCTGATCTGCGTATACGCGATCCTGTTTCCCTATCTTCGCGGACTGGGGGCCGCGCCGCTCATCGTCGTGCTGCTGTGCGCCGCGACCATAACCGCGGTCGGCGCCAGGAAGTATATCGAGCCGCTGCTGCTGATGCTCGCCGCATTGGGAACCGCTTATGCCGCAGTATCCTACACCGGCATTTTGCATCAGGGCCATACCCTCATGTTCGAGACTGCGGCGATCCCTCAGCAGGTGATGTGGGTGTACGCGCTTCCGGCCCTGATCCCCTGCTTCGCGCTGTTCTGCCAACGGATCTATCTTCGCGACCCGCATTATCTGAAGCTGGAAACATTTCTGCTGCTCATCTGCCTCGCCATGCTCGGCTGGAAACTCGTCAGCAGCCTGCTCCTCGGACGGTTCAGCCTCGGCATCGGCAACATGACGAACGACAATGCCTTCCTGGCATTCATCCTCGTCCGCCGGATCACATATTCTAAATGGAGCAGCCTCGCGAAGTGGTTCGCGGTGGCCGCAATGGCCATCTCTGCCAGCACGGCGCAGGCGAAGATCGTGCTTGGGCTGCTGCTGGGATTGCGATCTTTTCCCCGGCATGCGCGGGTGATGCTGATCGCATTTGCAATCGCACTGGTCCTCGCCGCTTGCGTCTCGGTGTTTTACGCGAAGGAACTCTGGGCGATCGATCCGAATACGGGCTTCAGGGCGATGTTCTGGAAAGATGTCCTTTCCGACACCGCCGACACGCTCGGCGCAGGCGTCGGCTTCGGAACCGAGACGATCCGGCCCAGCTATGATCTCCAGCTGGGGGGAGCGCACGTCGTCATGGTAGACGATGGGGGGTTCATATACGTCGGATCGCACAATGCCTTCACAGATGCCCTGTACCGAATGGGCTTCCTCGGATTTTTGCTGACCGCTGCCTACGTCATTCGGCATCTGTACACCGTGACGACCGGAGGCCGCGCTTTCACGAGCTTCGATTGCTGGGTGGCAGGGGCGATGTTCACGACGATCATGGTCAATGTTGGATTCGTGAGTGCGAACTTCTTCTTCGGTGTCTCGCTCCTGCTCGGCTGGCTGCGGTTTCGTGAGCTGTACGTGCAGGAGAGAAAGCGGCTGCTCGGATTCGCCCGCTGGTCCGCCGCCCGAAAAGCAGCAGCGTGATTCGGCGATCAACGGGCCCTTCGTCCCGCCCATTTCCGCGACACTAAGTTGATGAAATTGACGGTTGCCATGGCCTCGGCAATTTCCCCTACAAACTATCCCGTGGCGCGTGCGATCAATGTTCCTGTTCTGTTCCATTTGGGCGGCGTAGCGCAAGATTTCCCACTTTTCAATCGGGACGCGGATGACTTGCGACGGCCGCGCCAGTGGTCCCAGGGTTATTGCCCCACCTTGATGCCGGACAAGTAACTCCGGTAGCCAGTCATATAGCTGTCGGCCATGTCATCGGCATCATAACCAACCATCGTTTCCTTCAGGCGCTGCGCCTGCGCCTTATAGGAGTCCAGCCCGGCGAGCGCGGTGTCGAGGCAGGCTGCCAGACTCGGGCCATCGCCCGCGCGACAGCGAAGTCCCCAGTCCGCTGGATAGGCTTCGATCATTCCCGGACCATCGCTGACAATCGCCGGAACGCCGCTATGCAACGCTTCGAGCGCAACAAGCGGCATGCCTTCGTAGCGCGACGGGGCGAGCAGCAGGTCGAAGGCCGGAATCAAGACCGACGCATTTGCAATCGGACCATGAAAATAGACCGAGTCCGGAAAATGCGCAGCCAGCCGCACAGCGGAGTCGCGCAGCGATCCATCGCCGACGATATGAAGCTCGACCGGATGGCCGGTCGTAGCGAGTAAGTGCGTGATGCAGGCCGGCAGCAGGTCGAATCCCTTCTGCTCCTCCAATCGACCGAGAAACAGCAGCTTGCGCTTGCCCGACTGCGCGAGCTGCCCGGCCAGCCGCTGCCCGGCCTGGGACAATGTTCCCGAGCTTTCGACGGCGTTCGGGATGATCGTGCGGTAGCGGGAAGCGGGAAGCGAAAGGCGCGCCCGAAGCGTAAGATAGGCGGCCTCGGTGTCTCGGCCGATCGCCACGACGAGATCGTCCTTGATCGCGCGCTCGCAGAATAACGCGGCGCGGGGACGTGTCGGCCACAACATGGTGTTGTGGATCGTTCGCACGATCGCGAAACGCGTCATCCGCAACGCCACCGAGACGCTCATGTCGGGAATGTCGGTGTGCGAATGGACGATATCGAACCGATGCCTTCGATTCAGGATCGCGATCGATGCGGCCGCACCAACGGCGCCGGCCGCGGTGCCCAGGCGGGTTCCGGAATGAAGACGGCATCCGGCACCGCGCAATCGTTCGATATTGGCAAGCGAAATGGGATCCGAATCGCCGGTGGCCCCCTTCACAGCCTGGACATGGATTTCGTGAGCCGATGCATGGCGGGCCGCGAGCTGGAACGCGACCGATTCGGCGCCTCCGAGCCCGAATGAAGTCACCACATGCAATATGCGCATAGCGGCCTCGCCCCGGTCAGCCGTTGCCTGGACCGGTCGGGTCGCGCTCGGCAAGAAAGTCGGCCGCAGCGGAATCCTCGGCTGCGAGCGGCGACCCATCGATCGGTCCCTTGAACCGCCGCGTCCGGAGCCTCGCGAGCTGCCGCAGCAGCACGGTATAGGTGCGGTTTCCCACGAGGTTGAGGATCAGCGCCCGCAGCGTAAGTCCCGTGAGCTTGCGATCGTTGCGGATAGCCGACAGCAACAACCTGCGGCTCATCCTCCTGTGCTTGGTGTTGGCCAAGGCAAAGGCGGCATAATCGCGGAACAGGCGTCGGAGGGCCCGCCTGTCCGCCTCGGGCATCATCCGGGTGAGTTCCGCCTTCGCCAGGATCTGCCTGCGATAACTGCGCGTATAGTTCGACAGGGCGCTCGAGCTTGGTGACCTGTAGAAAACCAGCGGCTTCTGCACCACGGCGATGTCACCGAGGGTCGCGATGCGAAGCAGGCCGCCCCAATCGTAGGAGGCGCGAATCTTGGGGAATCCGCCGACCGCGAGAAATTGGCTGCGCCTGACGCTGATGACGCTGTTTCCACCGACGCAATTGCCGTTGCGTATCAGGTCCGCATAGGTCACGCGCGGGGCCGCGATCTGCGTGCGATAGGGTGTCAGCGAATCGGTGCACCAATAAAGTCCGGTCGCGACGCCCGCGTTCGATGCATCCATACTGGACCAAAGTGCAACGACCTCGCGCAAATATTCGCTGCCCCAATAATCATCCGAATCGAGGAAGGCGACGATGTCGCCGGTCGCCTCGCGAAGCGCCCGATTGTACGAAGCGGCGCCGCCGATGTTCACGGGGTTGGTCAGGACGCGGATGCGGATACCGTCGATCGTCTCGACAGAACTGACGACCGGCAGAGCTGAACCATCATCGACGATGATGATCTCGGCCGGGCGCGACGACTGCCGCAGCACGCTTGCGACCGCCTCGCGAAGGCTGCCGAGCCGGTCCTTCACCGGAATAAGAACGGAAACCGACACGGGAGGCTCTGTCACGGATTCCATCGGTCGGCCCACAAACAAGTGCTAGCTTTCCATCCTTGAAAAGGGAACACCTTCCGCTAACCCGCCTATCCTGTGCGTTCCGAAGGAACGACATGGCAGCAGCCTTTTCGACGCTGCTGCGCCCTGTCGCGATTCAGTCGCCCCAGAAGGACTCTGATTTGACCAGATCCATACGAGGCGCCGTGTATTTTTCCGTTGCAGGAAATTTCGGCGGCCTCCTCATCAATCTGGCCCTCATCGTAACTGCGTCGCATTTGCTGACGCCCGCGCAGGTCGGTGCTTTTGTCGTTGCGATGGCATTCATCACGCTGATTGAAATCTTTCGGGACCTCGGAACCTCCGTCTACGTTATACAGACGAAAAATCTGGATCGAAGCGTCCTTGGATCGTTGTTCGGTGTCTCGTTATCAATATCGATCCCGATTGGGATATTGACGATCATATCGGCGCCGTTGTTCTCCAAGATGATGGGTAATTCCTCGCTTTCGTTCATGGTAATGGTGATGTCCATTTCCTATTTCATAGCGCCTATTACTGTGCCAGTTATTGCCACATTCCAGCGCGATTTGCGGTTTCAGGAAACGCTGGTGATGAGATTGGGAGGCGCATCGGCTCGCGCTTCCGTCAGCATATATCTGATATTTGCAGGATACGGTCCCATTTCGCTAGCTTGGGGTATCGTAGCCTCCAAAGCAATGGAATGTTTATTGCTCCTAGTGATCGATTCACCTTATAAGTTCGTCAAGCCGAACATCAGGGACTGGAAGCTGATCCTGCGGTTCGGGATCGTTACAACGACTTCCACCTCGATCGGCAATATCGGGGCTGCCGCGGCTGATATGGTCACGGGCCGGCTCCTGGGCCTGGCCGCCGCCGGAATCTATAACCGCGGCAACAGCCTGGTCACCATGTATAGGACCGGGATCGAGGCCGCCATTTCTCCCGTCGCCTATTCAACCTTCGCGCGGGAAGCCCGCAAGGACGATGGCGACATGCGACACGTCTTTCTTACGTCAGTGACACACCTGTCCGGCTTTGGGTGGCCCGCCTTCGCGGTCCTGCCCGTTCTGGCGGAGCCGGCGATCAGGATAATGTTCGGGCCGCAATGGCTGGAATCCGTACCGGTCGCGCGCGTCCTTGCTTTTGCAGGCGCGATCCACTTGGTCGCTGTGCTAGCACCCGTTTTCCTGATTGCGTCGGGTAAGGCGGGCCTGCTCATCAAGCGGGAGTTACTGATACAAGTCCCGCGCCTGGGGCTCATCATAGCCGCAGCCCATTTCAGCGTCGTCGCGGTCGCCTGGGCGATCGTACTGACATATCTGTTGACCGTTGTGGTAACGCAACGCGTCCTGAACGAAGTCGCAGGAATCACCTACATTCACCTCTGGAAGGCGACCTGGACCAGTGTGCCACTGGCGCTATCCACGGCACTTCCCTGCTGGGGGTTCGCGACACTCGCTGCAGATTTCGGGGGCGGACCAGCGATGGATTTGGCGGCTGGCATCCTGGGTGCCGCGATAGGCTGGTCGGCCGGGCTGTTCGCGTTCAACCATCCAAACAAGGCGGAAGTCACCATCGTGACAAACAAGATCGTTCAGAAACTGGCTGGCGCTTTATAATCCCAACGCGGAGAGACGATCGCATCGTGAACACCGAACTGCCAAAGAGATCGATGATAGACAGCCTGACGGGTGTCCGGTTCTTTGCCGCCCTTTGGGTCTTGTTGCTCCATTTCAGAGAATATCAGGTCGATCGCATATGGAAGTTTCCGATAATCGACCCGTTCGTCGCGCAAGGCACGCTGGGAGTCGATCTCTTCTTCGTCCTCAGCGGATTTATCATGTCCCACGTTTATCACGAAGTGTTTCGTGAGCGGGTAACGAAGGCGAGCTATCGCGGCTTTATCATCTATCGCGTCGCCCGGCTGTATCCGGTGCATTTCGCCACCTTTGCGATGATGGTCGGAATGGCCGGCGCACAGTCCCTTATTATCGGATCTCCCCCGGCGCATCCCGAGCGCTATTCCTGGCTGGCCGTGGTGACGACGCTGACGATGACGCACGATTGGTTCGTCGGGATCTACACGCCAAATATGCCGGCGTGGTCGGTATCATCGGAGTTCGCGGCTTACCTCTTCTTTCCATTCCTCATGGTCCTGATTTCGAAGCAGCGCTGGGTCGCAAGCGTCTATGCACTAGCGGGTTTTCTCATTCTGTTCGTGGTGCGCGGAAGCCTCGACCCGGAGACAGCATCCGGCTTCTTCTTCAAATTATCGCTGGGCCGCATCGCGGGCGGGTTCCTGATCGGCATGGCAGCCTTTCAGATTGCTCCGGCAATTCAGCGTTGGATGGGTCAACAGCGCTTCTGGTCGCTTGCCAGCGTGGCTGGGATCTTTGCTTTGGGCTGGTTCAACCTCCTTCCGGCGGCGGTTGCAGCCCTATTTTTCGCGGCTCTCATAATATTCCTGAGTTGCGAAAATGATCTGCTGGCTGGGTCGCTGGCATCGCGGCCAATCGTATATCTCGGGGAAATCAGCTACGCGCTTTACATGATTCACTGGCCGGTCAGGACCGTGATCAGGACAGCGATCGAAAAAAGTGGCCTGAGCGGGTCAATCTCCCCGCCAATCATCATCCTGGTCTATTCCGCGGTTGCATTGATTGGAGCTGCCCTGTTGCACGCTTTCGTCGAGAAGCCTGGAAGGCGGCTAATCCGGAACCTCGCCGATCGGTCTGCGCGCAAAAGCCAGTCGGCTATGGAGCCGGTCAAGCAAACCCTTCCTTGACTTGATGCAACCGTATTTCGAACCATTCCATGTTCGAGGACTAGGCACAGCGCGCCGTCCCACCCATCGACAGCCGCGTGATCTCGAACAAGCTTACCAGCAAAAACAGTCCCAAGAGCAAGCTGAGACGGATGCGCATGGCGATCGAGAGGTTTTTTGTCGCCCAAGCCCGCCTCCAGGATTGAAGCAATTGGCGGCCAAGACTGGCCACATATCGCAGGCGGCGCGACACAGTCGCACGCATCGTCCAATGCCCGCCAACCAGCCGCCTGTTCTTCCGAACGAGATCCGCCACATTGCCGCGCATCGGGTGCCTGACAACCATGCATTCGACGTAGGTCAAAGCAAAACCGGCGGCGGCGATGCGGCCGGACAGTTCGACGTCGCCGCCGGACCGCAACGAGGAATTAAAGCCGCCGAGCTCGCGGATGAGGCCCAGTCGGCTCATCCAATTGGCTGTCGTGCAGTGACCCGACCTAATATAATGCGCCTGATTCAAGCTGAACATTTCCTCGAACGCGCGGCATGTCGGGCTGTCCCCCTCATTGCCGAACAATTCGATGCGTCCGCCAACGATCCCGACGTTATCGGCCCCGAGCAGTGCGCGCACGCCGCAATCGAGCCAGTCCTTACTCGGGATACAGTCCGCATCGGTGAATGCGACGAATTCACCCCGGGCCGTCGCAAGTCCGCGATTGCGCGCGCTGTAGGAACCTTGAGTCAGCTCTTTCAGCAGGATGACCTGCGGAAAGTGGCAGACAGCCTCCGCAGTCTGATCCGTGCTGCCATTGTCCACCACCAGAATTTCGAACCTGTCCGACGGATAGGTCTGATCGGCCAAGGCCTCCAGGCACGAGCCGATCTGCGCGGCGCCATTCCAGACCGGAACGATAACGCTGAGGAATGGGCGCTCGTTCATACCCATTGGATGCAAAATATTCTCACCTTGGTTGGAAAGCGCGAAATGCGAAGCATTCCGACGGATTCGACAGTGAGGACGCGCTGTAGAGTAACTCCTTGCGCAAATGAAACGACATGAAATTCACTTGACGGCGGGACCCGGCACCACCGTAGCAAAACAGGTTCACCTTTTCGTTCTGGATTGCAATGAGACCCATTGAAAACAGCAAGAAAAGTAGGCGGCCGGAGGCTGAATCGGCTGCGGTTCTCGTTGCTCTCCGACCCATCCGCCGTGCGCTCAATCCGCATCCCAAACTGTTTGCCGAAGCATTGGATTCATGCGGAATCCGTACTTACGAAATGGATTTTCGGGCCTCCAGATTCCCTTGGGCAGCGGACCTGATCATCCTCCACTGGCCCGATGAATTCTTTTTCTTCCATTCCGCGAAGCGAACAGTGAAAGCGTGGATATTGGCGGCGCAGCTGTGGCTTTCGAAACTCCGGGGCCAGTCGCTCGTCTGGGTCGTCCACAACCTCGAGCCCCATCGCAAAGGCGCTCCGCTCACTGTACTGAACCAGCAATTCCTGCGAAGAGTCGACGGCCTCATATTCCTGTCCGAGCAATCAAGACGCCTCGCCAACGCGCGGTATCCGCGCCTGCGAGACAAACCGAGTATCGTCATCCCGCACGGCACCTATGAATCCCAATCGCCACCATCCGCGCCGCGCCCGCTAGAAGGACCAGCCAAGCTTTGTTTCATAGGCCAGGTCAGGCGCTACAAGGGGCCCGACGTGCTCGCGGCGACCGTTGCGAGGATGCCCGCAGCACAGGTCGAGCTGACCATCGCCGGATGGTGCAGCGAGGAGGATCTTCGCGCCGACCTGGAAAGCGCGGCGTCACCAAACATCACCTTGCGTCTGTCCTATCAGTCCGACGAGGCGCTCGAGATGCTGGTCGACGGCCATGACGCCGTCGTGCTTCCATACCGTGACATCATGAACAGCGGGTCGGTGCTGTTCGCTTTGTCGCGGGCAAGGCCGGTCCTCGCGCCCCGGCTGGGGAGCCTTATCGAGCTACGGGAGGAAGTCGGCGCAGACTGGATATATCTGTATGAAGGGGAATTCTCCGACTTCGTGCTGGCCGAATTCCTTACATGGTTGCGGGCCAATCGGCGCGCTGCCGCACCGGATCTGTCGGCCCAGGCCTGGTCCAAAATTGGTCGCCTGGCCGCCGATTTCGTGACAACGCTCGCGCGGGGGCCCCGCGAGAACGGCGCCTGATCCGAACACTCCGCCATCCCAAGCGGGAACGGAACGACAACCTGCGATGACCGATATTACGACGCTACCACTTATCATCCCCCCGGCGCTGCCGGGCAGCCTCGGCGATGCGGCGATGATTTCCGCGGCCGCCGCCTTTCTGGCCCAGAACAGCGGTCATATACCCGACCTAATGTACGGCAGAGCGTGGCCGCTCGATTCGCAAATCCACGCCAGAATTCCAGCCGAGCGCTTTTTCTATCGCGGCTCGAGGGTGCAGCAATGGCTGATTGCGCGCAGGCTTCGTCGCTACGACGCCGCTTATTTTATCGGTGCCGATGTCATTGATGGCGCCTATAATCCGGCTTCGGTCGAGCGCCGGCTCTGGACCTTGGCAAAGGTTGCGGCACGAACGGGAAAGGCCCGGATCCTCGGCGCAAGTTTCAACACGAAGCCCGAACCGCGCGCGATCGATGCGCTCCGGAGGCTACCGCCCGAAGTGATCATCTGCGCGCGCGATCCGTTGTCGAAGGGCAGGATGGAAGCCGCACTGGACCGGCCGATCCGGTTGGTCGCGGACCTTGCATTCCTGCTCGCGCCACGGCCCGAAAGCCCCGAGGCAATCGCCGGCAAAGCGTGGATCGCCCTTCAACACAAGGAAGGCCGCGCGGTAATCGCCGTCAACATCAACTACCTGCAGGTGAACAGACAGCCCGACCTGATCGACGCCTATGTCGTCCTGATGAATCGGCTGCTGGAGGCCGGCATGTCGCTGCTGCTGGTGCCGCACGACACGCGATCTGCGACACCCGACCAGATGCTGCTCGAGAAAGCAGCCACCGGGTGCGGCGCCGACCAGGGAGGCAGGATGCACATGTTTCCGCCGCAGAGCCCCGGAGCCGTCAAAGCCGTGCTCGAGCATGTCGATCTGCTCTTCACCGGCCGGATGCACGCCGCAGTGCTCGCGCTGGGTGCCAAAACGCCGGTGGTGTGCCTGTCGTACCAGGACAAGTTCGAAGGCCTTGCCGAATATTTCGACCTTCGCGAAGCGGAGATAATACAGGAACCCGAAGATTTCACGGCGAATCCCGGGCGTGTCACCGACCTTCTGCTCGACCATGTCCGGCAGCAAAAGCAGCTTCGGCGCCGCATCGAAGACCGGCTCGAGGCGGTCATCGATCTTGCCCGGCTGAATTTTCAATGAGGCATTCCGGCCATCAGGACCGGTTGTTCGCTCCGGCCACGGACGACATGAAACGCCGGGCGATCGGCGGCGCAGTCGTCACCGCGACCGGCCAGGCGCTCCGCCTGGCCATCCAGATCGCCTCGGTCGTCATTCTCTCGCGACTTCTCCAGCCGACCGACTTCGGCATTTTCGCGATGGTCGCGCCGGTGGTCGGCTTTGCGATGCTGTTCCAGGAGTTCGGCCTGACACAGGCGCTCGTGACGGCGCGGACGCTGCGCGCCGAGGAGGCGACAGCTGTGCTGCGCGCCAACGTGATTCTCTCGCTCGGCGTGGCCGCGTTGCTGGCTTTATGCGCGCCGCTGCTCAGCCGATTCTACGCCGAACCGGCGGTCATACCGATCGTGATGTTGATGGCGGTGCAAGTCATGCTGGCGGGCCTGACGTCCGTGCACAAAGCGTTGCTCTTGCGCGGCATGAAGTTCGTCGCCCTGGCGGCAATCGATCTTGTGTCAGCAGCGGTCGGCCTCTTCGTGGCGGTAGCCATGGCATATTTCGATCCTGGACCGTCCGCACTGGTGCTGCAGGTCCTTGCTTCGGCGGCAGTGGCGCTGGTCGGATCCTGGATCATGACGGGGTGGATTCCGGGCAAGAGCGCGAGCTTGCGCGAAGTGCGGTCCTTCATCGAGTTCGGGCTTGGGATGACGTCGTTCAACTTCACCAACTTCATTTCGCGCAACGCCGACAACGTCATGATCGGCTGGGCGCGCGGCGCGACCGAGCTCGGCTGGTATGATCGTGCATATCGGCTGCTGCTCTTCCCGCTCGGACAGATAAACGCGCCGGTTTCGAGCGTGATGATGCCCATATTGGCGCGCCTCAGCGACGATCCGGCGCGCTACCGATATGCCTATCTCAGGGTTATCAGGCTGATGCTGTTGCTGACCGTTCCCGGCGTCGTCGTGCTCATGATCAGTGCGGATGTTCTCATACCGCTGCTGATCGGCCCGCAATGGCTTCCGGTGGTGCCGATTTTCCGATGGCTGGGAATCGCGGCGATACACCAGACGATCAGCAACACATTCGGCTGGCTGTTCGTGACGCAGGGCCGCGTGAAGGAATTCGCGCATTGGGGGCTGTTCGGAAGCACGACCTGCGTCATCGCCTTCGCGATCGGCCTCAACTGGGGCGCGGTCGGAGTCGCCGCAGCTTACAGCATCTCGGGGATCCTGATCAGGCTGCCGGTGCTGGTGTGGCTGGTGGGAAGGCGCGGACCCGTGACCGCCGCCGACCTGATCCGATGCTTCATTCCCTATGCCGTGGGAGCGGCAGGTGCCGCCGGCCTGTGGTGGCTCACCGGGCTCGGCCCCGGACTTGCCCCGGCGTTGGAGATCGGCCTGATCGCCGCGTTCATTTACGGTGTCAGCTGGTCCGGCATTGCCCTGAGCAAGGGTGGCAGAACCAGCCTGCGCGAATTGCTTGCTATTGTGCGCAGTCCGAGGGCTATATTCGTTCCGTAGCGGAAACGAACATGGTCGAAGCCAATTGACGATAAATCTCTGGAAAGTGCCGGCCGTCCTGTCGCCCCTCTGGCGCCCGTTCCGCGTGCTCGGCGTGGGTGCGGCGAAGACCGGAACGCACAGCCTGGGAACGATGTTTGCGGATCGCGTCAGGTCCGCGCACGAAGCCGACGCCCAGCTGCTCATCGCCGCTATATTGGACAGATGGAATACCGGTCATGATCGCGTGCAGACCGTGCTTGCGGAGCGCGACTTCAGGCGGCGCCTCAAGATCGACGCGTCGCAGGTGAACATCTATCTGCTGAAGGATTTCGAGGCGCTTTTCCGGGGCAATCGCTTCGTACTGACGATACGATCGCCGTTCGAGTGGCTGCGATCGATGATCGACGACAGTTTGCGCAGGAGCACATCCGAGACCTGGATCCGGTTTCGGGAGTTCCGGTTCCGGCAGAACAACGGGTTTTCGCGATGGGAGCAACCGCTCGAAGCGAGAGGGCTTTTCCCGATCGCCGGCTATCTGAACTATTGGCGCGAGGCGATCGAGCGGGTCGTCGACTCGGTGCCCGAATGCCGGCTGCTGATCACAAGGGTCGAACACCTTGCCGATCGCTCCGCCGAGATTGCCGCCTTTTGCGGCATCAGGGGCGGAGCGGTGGCGGGCGACAAAGCGCATGAATTTGCCAACCCGGAAAGATTCCGGGTTCTGCGCGAGATCGACCGACGATTCCTGCTGGACACGGCCGATCGCGTGTGCGGCGACACCTTCAGAAAATATTTTCCAGGCTCGCAGCTTGAGGAGGGCCTGATCGACATATCGGCGCGAGAGAGAGTACCGAAATTGGCGATGCCGCCCGAACTCGAGGCGCAATAGCGGGTTGCGTCAATTCTGGGGAAGCGCCAGGCCCTCGTCCTGGTCGGCGTTGGAATTGCCCGATTTGTCTTCGTACCGATAGGTATAGTATCCGTAATCGTCGCTGTAGCCGAGTTGCTTGGCATCGAACTTGGTCAGCACCGCGCCGACCAGATTCGCCCCCGATTCCATCAGCCGCTTGAGCGCTGCCTTGGCGCTGCCACTGTGGGCGCCATTCGCCTCGATCACGAAAATCGTCCCCTTTGCCGCGGCACCGAGCCGCGGAGCGTCGGCGAGGCCAAGCACCGGCGGGCCATCGATCACGACCAGGTCATAGCGCGCTTCGAGATAGGAGAGGACGTCGAGCAGGGTGCTGCTACCGAGAAGATGCGCGGGATTGGGCGGCAATGGTCCGCTCGCGATGAAGTCGAGATTCGGCGTGCCGGTCGCCTGGATGACCTCGTCGGGATGCTTCAGCTTGGCAAGCGCCGTCGACAGGCCGACGCCATTGGGAAGTCCGAGCAGCCTGTGCAGCGACGGCTTGCGCAAATCGGCATCGATCAGCAGCGTACGCCGTCCGGCGTTCGCGAAATCGCGCGCCATCGCATAGGCGCTGGTCGACTTGCCCTCGCCCTGGCGGCTGCTCGTGAGGAGCAAGGTAGAAGGGACGCCGTCGCCGGTCGAAAGCTCGAGCGCCGTTCGCAACGCATAATGCGCCTCCGACATTCCCGATCTCGCGTCGGCAAGCGCCAGTTGCGGTGTCTCGCGCGACTTGAGCAGCGGCACGACGCCGAGCAGCGACAGCGACAGTTTCTGATCGATGTCCTCGGGCGAGCGGATGACATCGTCGAACTTCTCGCGGGCAAAAGCCAGCAACAACGCCAGAGCGAGGCCGCCCATGCCGGCGACCGCCATATTGAGCACGGGGCGCGGTGAAACTGGAGATGTCGGCGGCTCGGCCTTGTCCACAACCGAGATGTTGTTGTTGGTGACGCCGGCCTCGGCGCTGATCTCCTTATAGCGCTGCAGCAGGCCGTCGTAGAGCTGACGGTTGGTATCCACCTCCCGCTTCAGGATATTGTAGCGGATGCCGCGATCCTGCTCCGAGAGCGTCTCATTCTTGAGCTGGCCGACATTGCCCTGCAGCGCATTTTCCTGGCTTTGCGCAACAAGATATTGCTCGCGCAGGGAATTCTTGATGCTTGCTGCGACCGTGTTGATCTGACGGTCGAGCTCCTTGATCTGAGCCGCGGCCTGTCTGACCGCCGGATGTTCGGGCTGGCGCCGCTGCAATTCAAGCTCGTAGGCCGCCTGAAGCTCGGCCCGCTTCTGCATCAGCGAGTTGACGGTGCCATTGCCCAGGACTTCGGGAAGGCTCATCACCGGAGTCGATTGGGCTTGCGCCCAGCGCTGCTGCGCCTGCACGCGCGCGGTGCGGGCGGCAGCATATGCCTGGTTAAGATCGACCAGATTCGACGTCGTCAGGGAACGCGGGCTTTGGTCGGTACCAGCGGGCCCGCCGCCCGACCCGGCGCTGGCATCGACCAGCCGCGCGCTGCGCGCGTAGCCGATCAGCGCGCGCTCGGACATTTCGAGCCGACCCTTGGTCTTGGTGAGCTGGTCCTGAAGGAATTCGCGCGAATAGGTCGAGGTATCGAAGCGGCGCTGCAGGTTGCTGGCGATATAATTGTCGGTGTAGCTGTTGGCAACGGCTGCCGCGACATTGGGATTGGGGCCGTCGAAGTTGATTGTGACGATGCGCGAGTTGCTGGGCAACTCGATCAGGAGATTTTTCTGGATGATGCCGAGCACGCGGCGCCGGCGTGAATTCTGCGACGCCTCGGGATTCGGTTCATAGCCCATTTGCTGAAGGAACTTGTCGTCGCTGGCGAGCCGAAGCCGCTCGGCAACACGTTCGGCCAGCGATCGGCTCGTCAATATGTCGACTTGGGTCTGGAGAAAGCGATCGGCCTCCTGGGCAGATGAACCAGCCGAATCCTCGGTGCCCAGGACCTTGACCGGCTGCTGGTCGATCTGAACGCTCGCCTTCGCCCGGTAGACCGGCTCGGTGAGCAGGATGCTTGCGGTGCCGGCAAGAAGCGCCATCGCGAGAACGGCCAGGATCAGATAACGGTTACGGTACAGGATAGACCAGATCGACCGCAGATCGACTTCCTGATCCACCGATTGATATTGATCGAAGTCATATCGCATGAGGTCGAGCGGCGTGGGAAGCTGCTCGCCCCTCACGAATGCCACACTTCGCTCGTTACTGTTCATGGTCAATTGCCTGCCAGATTACGATCCGACTCAAAACGCGAGCGGCCGGAAGATACTCAACAATGGTGTCGTGGAAAGAACATCGCGCCATAGGCTCTTCGAATTCGAATAGCCCACTACCACAACATCGTTCCCCAGCAATTCAGGATCCTTCGCATCCCCGCGGCGAATGCTGTCGACGTCGAAAACGGCGCCCATGCGCTGTCCACTCACCGTTCGAAACACCACTACCTCCTTCAGCGCGGCGATCCGCGTCTCGCCCTTTGCCATGGAAATCGCTTCAAGGAGGGTTGTGGGCCCCTTTATCTCATAGACTCCCGGCACCGTGACCTGGCCCTGGACGATGACCTTTTGGGAGACAGAACCAGATACGGTCACAGTGACTTGAGGATTGACCAGATATTTCTGGGCAAGCCGCTTTTCCAGCTCTGCCGAAAGCTCAGAAGCGGTCTTGCCGGCCGCAGTGACTGCCCCGACAAGCGGCATCGCAATGTTGCCCGACGCGTCGACCGCCAGCGATTTGACCGAAAGATCCGGTTCCTGAAATACGGTGATGTCGACCGAATCGAGCGGGCCGATGCGATAGTCCTGCGAGGTGCGGTCAGCTGCGGCTACAGGAATCACGTCATAGGCCGCGCCGCCGCGCGGGAGCGAAGAGCTTGCATTGGATCCGGCACAAGCGGCAAGCAATCCAATCAGAAGCACAACAACGAGATGCTTGACCATTTAATTCCCTGCGCAAAAATCAGCCCGGCCGCGCCGCGCTTGCACTTCACCCTTCTAACTAGCCGGCATCATCCGCCGTTCCGCACTGCAGTTACTTTAGCATCGTTTGTCGAATCGAAGAATAGCAACAGCATTGCGGGCCCACATTGGCGCCATTCAGCAGCGTCTGGCAATGGAAACACGGCCTTAAACAATAACATACCTCATTTTCGTCCGGCACGACTGAGCGGTCTGATGGCAATGTCATCCAGAAACAGATCGGTGGCCCGTTCGAGATGATCGTTCGATCTTAGGCCAATTTGCTGCACTGCACAATTGCTTGCCGGAATTTCAAAACTACCCGTCATGACGCTCCATCCGCCTTCGCGGCTCCGCGTCGCGGGGAGGTCGATCCGCTGCCCGGCCCCAATTCCGCCGGCACAGGCAATGTGCCACTCCAACCCCGCTAGCGAGCCCGAATTGCGCCTGGCAGCGAACGACAGCGAGTAGCGGCCAGCTGGAAGCAGGAGATTCTGGCTCAAGACTAGGCCGGGCGGCAGATCATCCGTGCGGAGGGACAGTGCCTTTCCGCTGAACGGCGGGTTGGGCTGTTCAACGCCGATCGAGAGGCCACGAACATTGCGTGTCCGCCATTCGAACGGGCCGGACCCGCGACTGGCAATGACGTCGGCCGAGTTCTCAAAACCACCATCATGGAGCAAAGGATTGCCGCCAAATCGTATCCACAATGCATGTGCCTTGGCATATCCCTCGACCGTCGCCGCGCGGGAAAGAAAGCCGCGCAGCTCGGCGGGCGAGGGAGGGGCGCGCGTAGAAGCCAGGCGGACGAGCAGCCGTTCTTGCGCCGGAAGTTCTTCGGGCCTGAGCTTGGCTGCGCCGGCAAAGAAGGCGGCGCGCCACGGCGGCGCTTCCGACAACTGCCGCGCGAGCGCTGCATTGGCCGCATCGTTGCGCGCAATGTCGCGCAGGATGACGAAGAATTCGGCAGGCATTGCATTGAGCCGCAACAGCGCATCCGCGCGCTGCATGGCGACATCGACTTCGCCGGACTGGAGGGCCCGGTCGTACAGCCACAATTGGGTGATCTCGTCGCGCCATCCGAGTGCGCCCGCTGCAGTCATCAGGGCGAAGCTGTCGGCGGCCTTGCCCTTGCTTTCGCTGGCCAGAGCCAGGGTCCGAATCGCGACTGCATCAAGCGGCGCGACTTTAAGCCCAGCACGCGCGCGCGCTGCCGCCTGCTCCGGATTTGCCATCAGGCCGGCGGCGGCGTCGCGCCCGAGCGCCCTGGCCGACCAGGGAGCCAGCAACGATGCAGCCGCAAAGCGCTCCTTGGCGATCATCCGGCTCGACAGGCCGGCCGCCACGATCTGCCAGCCCAGCAACAGCCCGACGGCCGTGCAGATGGCGAGACGGGTCCAAGGCGGCCGCCTCCGCCTGATTTTCCGACTAGCCGACATCGGGTTTCGCCTCCTCTTCCGCCGGTGGCAGAAGCAGGCCGCACAAAAGACCGAACAGCACCTCGAGCGTCAGCGTGCGCAGCGGATATTCGACGTACGAATGCGCAAGGATCACCGTAATGCCGGCGAGCGCGCCAAGCCCGACCATCCGCTCCGACCGTGTCACTCCACCCCGGGCGATCCGCCACATCGCGACCAGCAGAAATACAACAAACAGCGCGAAAATGATCAGTGCCGGAAGTCCCCCTGTCAGCGCCAGCTCGAGATAGTCGTTATGCGCGTGGTTGACATAATAAGGCCCCACATTCTCGAGGCTCTCAGCGGCGCGATAGATCGGGTCGAAGGTCCCGATGCCGGTTCCGGCCGGCCAATATTGCGGCAATGCCCAAAGGACGTCACGCCAGTAAAGAAAGCGCGCATCGTCCAATCTGCCGTACCGGGCCAGGGTTTGGTCGACGACCTGGCTCTGCGTGATAAGCACTCCGATGACCAGCAGGCCAACCGCGCCGGCGCCGGCAACCCTCCAGTTCATTCGGTCGTGAAAGAGCAGCAACAAGGAGACGACGAGCACGAATGGGATAGTTGCCGTGCCCGTCCGCGACGTGGTCGCAACAACTCCGACCGCCAACAGGAGAATCGCGCCTGCGATCAGCATACGGGCCGCGCGCAACCGCCGCAGCGTACCGCCCAGACTGCCGGCCATCAGCATCGCAACGAGCAGGAATGTCGCATGCTGGTTGCGATTGACGAACAGGCCGACCGCATAGCCGGTATGCTGCGAGCGGAACGGCGTGACGCCGCTGCCGTCGCCCGATGCGAGCTGCACGCCGCCCAGAAACACCCCGAAGAACGCGAAGCCAAGCACGATCCAGAGCAAGCGGGGCCGGTCGGACGCGGGCAGGAAGAGGCCCACAACCACAAACATGGCTACGCCGGGGAGCAGAAACAGCAAAGAGCGCCGAGTCGCCTCGGGATCAAGGCTGAGCGGCCGCCAAATGCCGTCGAGGCCGGCAATCGCTGTGATTCGTGCGGCCAATTCGCGCCCGGGAAGCGCGGTCCATATCCCAGGCGGCAGAGGCACGAGTTGCAGCAACGGCAACGCCAGCATGAGGCAGAGAATCGCGAGTGGGAACCGGTTTCCGATCCGCCATCGCGGCAGCCCACGCGTCCAGCAGAAATAGAGGAGCATGGCGAGCGCCGCGAGTTCGACCATCATTTCCAGCAGCGGATAACGATCGCGGGCCCCACCAATGGCCAGCACTAGCGCCAGGAAGATAGCTGTAAAAATGAAATCCAGGCGCCCGCGCCCGTCTGATCCAATCATCGCGTGGCACGAATGGCTGGCGGATGCAAAAACTGCAAGCACCGGCAACCCGGCAATTTGTCGCTGCCGCGCCACAGCAAAGCGATATGGGCGCTGAACCATTTGCTCCGACTTGCGTTGTGCAGTGCAATGTGAGAGGAATGCGCTCGTAATTTCAAAGGAAGCAGCGATGAACAAGATCATTGGCGCGCTCACAGCAACGGCTCTTCTTGCCTCCAGCACGGCTGCTCTGGCTACGCGGCCGGCTAGTTCGCTGCCGACGCATATGGTAAGCGCTTCTTCGGCCGGAGTTACCGCGGGGCTGCGTGCCGGGCCGACGCTGCGGGGCGAGAGCGACCTTGTGCTCAAAGACATGAGCCCGGCGGCGATCGCGATATTCCTGGGAATCTCGATCGGTCTCGCTGTGGTCCTCTATCATCTTATCCATGACGATAACGACTTCGGCGTCACGCCGTGATCGCTTTCGGCGACTGAAATGAATTCGAGCCGGCCGGTGGCCGGCTCTTTCATTTGGGACCAGGAATATTGCCCGGCAACGCGGGAATGGCCTCCAGAGACTCCACTTCCGCCCGTATCGGCGCGATACGCGATTCGCGAGGTGCGTGGGTAGGGTCCCCCGATCCACTGCGACGCGCGAAGCGGTCCCAAAACTCCAAAACGGCACGCGGACGGTAGCCGGCATCGACCATCAGCCGGATGGCAAACCGATCCGCTTCGTCCTCAGTCGATCTGACCGCCTTCGCGCCGACCCCGAGCGAGCGTAGGATACCGCGCGGCACGCCGGCGGCATCCAGCCGGCCGCGGTGCTTGAGGATGTCGTGCGCCAGTTCGTGCGCGACGACGAAGGCGAGCTCGTCATCGCTCCGGACGAACGCCAGCATCGCGCTGGTGACAACGACATAGGTCCCGTCGGCCCAGGCGTTCAGTTCGTCCGAGGGAAGCAATATCACATCGGCGGTGCAACCCGGCTCCGGCGCCAGCTCGACCGAAAATGGCTGGCCGCCCCGCTGCACGCCGAGTCGAACGGTGCCACGTACGTCGCGCAGGATCGCGAGCACATGTTCCAGTCGCTCGAACGCGGGCCGGACCGCGGGCCCGGGCACCGACTGGACGATGCTCGTTTCGCCAATCGCGATGATCTCGTCATTTGCCGCGATTCCTGCACGATCCGCCGGACTGCCTGGAACGACCGCGACGACGCCGATTCCGCGACCGAGCGAGAACGCGGCCGCGACTTCGGCGCGCCGCGACGACGCATATTGGCCGAGATCGTGAAGGACGAGTCCGGTCATGGGATGGGGATCGGGACAAGCGGCGATGCCTGCGCGACCCAATCGATAAGCGATTGAAGAAAGCCGAAAGTCGTCGGCCCGCAACGCTGCCAGCTCATCTGTTCCGGCATCGCCCGGAGCGGGGCCCGCCAGCAAAAAGAGCAGCAATAAAATTGCCGCACGGCAGCAGGCCATCGGCCTGGCCCAGGAAACATCCGTTTTGACCGAATCCTCTTTCACAACCGTATGTTATGCCAATGCGTGCATTGTTCACAGTAACCGAATCAGCTAGGGCCCGCTGCGCTGCATCACGGGGGATCATGTGCGCGATGCCCGTTTGATTGGGGCTTATAGCTCTGGCGAAGAACGTCGGGAAACGAGCCTCCCGTTCGAGGTACATGCGCGCGTTCCGTTCATGAACTCGAAGGAGCGCCTCCGCCTCCGGCTCTACCTATTGCTGATCCTCGTCGACCTGACGAGCATCACAGCGTCTTTCATCCTGGGCAATGTAATCAGGCTCGACGCGGCGCTGCACCCGCAGGGGCTAGATATGCTGGTGCTGTTGCTGCCGCTGTATGCGGCGCTTGCGCTCGACATGCGGGCCTATTCGGTCGACGTCCTCCGCTCTCCGAGAATTGGAATCGCCCGGGCACTGAAGGCACTGGCGATCGCATTCGCGATCGTGATGGGTTTCCTTTTTTACATGAAGGCAGGCCCGCTTTATTCGCGTATCGCGCTGGCCGTTGGAATGATCGGCGCGCTGACCTTGCTGCCGGCAGCACGACACCTGTTCGGCAATGCGGTCGGGCGGCATTGCAACTGGTCCTTCGTCAACGAGGTATTGCTCGTCGATTCGGTGACCGCGCAGCCGGGGCCCGGACAAATAGTGCTGTTCGCGGATCGCGAAGGGCTGCGGCCCGCCCTGGACGATCCGATCCTGCTCGATCGGCTAGGCCGGCTGCTACGGCATTGCGACCGGGTCATCGTGGCCTGCCCGGCAGAGAATCGCGCGGCCTGGTCGCGAATGCTCAAGGGAATAGACGTCGACGGCGAAGTGAGCATGCCCGAACTCGATACGCTCGGCGCACTCGAAATGCGCACGATCGCGGGCAGGACGACGCTGCTGGTAACCTGTGGGCCCTTGGGGCTGCGCAACCGGGTGCTCAAGCGCGGGTTCGACGTTGCGGTCGCGCTACCGGCGCTGGCGTTGCTGGCGCCTGTGCTGCTGGCGACGGCCATTGCGATCCGCGTCGAATCACCCGGGCCGGTGCTGTTCCGGCAACTGCGGGTCGGCCGTGGCAATCGGATTTTCGGAGTGCTCAAGTTCCGAAGCATGCGTCAGGACGCGAGCGACGCCGGCGGACAAATATCGGCCAGCCGCGGGGACAACCGGCTGACCAGGGTCGGAAGGTTCATCCGCATGACCAGTATCGATGAACTACCGCAGCTGATCAACGTGCTGAAGGGCGAGATGAGCATCGTCGGCCCACGACCGCACGCGCTTGCGTCGACCGCCGGAAACAGGCTGTTCTGGGCGGTCGATGACCGCTATTTCGAGCGGCACGTAGTGAAGCCCGGCATCACTGGTCTGGCGCAGGTGCAGGGCTTCCGCGGCGCTACCGAAACCGAGCGCGATCTCGTCGAGCGGCTACAGGCGGACCTCGACTATCTGTCGGGTTGGACGCTGTGGCGCGACTGCAAGATATTGCTCAACACGTTCCGGGTGGTGATCCACGACAGGGCTTATTGAGAAAGCTTCGGAGCATTCACGGTATCCTGCCAATCGGCTGCAACCGGTTCCCGCTTCTCGCCGCTGCGCGCCGCCAATATGTCGACAAGAGTAGAGAATGTCTTGGCGCGAATGGCCTCAAGTCGGATGCCACCCGCGCTGGTCGAGAGAATCGAAAGCGCCTGCTCGTGCCGGAGCTGCTGGCGCCCGGGCAGGAAATAGCCCTCTAGGGGCCGGCCGATGAACTCGCCATCGTGCCAATAAGCGAAGGCCAGATCGAATGCGATGCAGCGGTCGGCGAATTCCGGCGCCTTGCCGCGCGTCACCGACCCATAGCAATTGAGACTCGTGTTGACCGCATCCTGGATGTTCAGACGTGACGCCATCGCGACAGCATCCTCGATCCCCGGATCGAGCGACGGCGTGTCGACTTCGACCGTGGGCAACATTGCCACCCGAGCCGAGCCTGCCGATAAAGGAGATGGCGTCAAGGCGGGCGTCATCGCGCGCGCGCCGGGCCGCAGCACGTCGCTCGACACCAGGCAGGCCAGTGCGGCACAGGTCATGAGCAGCACCGTCGTGCGTCCGGGCGGGTCGGCATGGCGGCGCGGAACGATGACCGGCACCCGCCGGTCGTATTTGGGCATCGGCGAGGCGCGCATCCGGTAGTGAAGCAGCTCGGCGTCATATTCGGCGCGCCGGGCATCGTCGCGAAGCACCGACCAGGCGAGATTGATTCGATAGACATCGACTTCGCCCCCGCCCGGACCATAATGATCGGGGTGAAAACGCTTCATCAGACTCAAATAGGCGGACCGTATCGAAGCGAGCTCCGACTGGCTGTGCACACCCAGCACCTGATAATGAGTGGCCATAGGTCCTGGCGGGTCCCCCACGCATTCAGCCGCGGCTCAGGATCGGTCATATCACATCGCAATCCGGCCGGCGGCGAAAAACTATCAACATCATATTCGCAAGCCAAGACCGCTTTGGACGGGCGGTGATTGGAAAGATGCAGTCCTGCTCGGAACGTGGTAACTTAGTGATGTATTAAGGCCGCCCAGATAAAAACAGCGGTAGGACAACGGAGGGGCTGGCCGCGATGAACAGGCTATCAGACCGGGAACTCAGTTCTTTTGCACCGCGCGACGAGGTGCTTCACGCATCGATGGGCGGCGACTCGGATGCCCCGTTCCATCCGCTCCTGCTCGCGATCGTAATAATCAGTCCGCTGCTCATCGTCGGGATCATCGTCGGAGTCGCGCTGACCTCTTATCTCTAACGGGCTCGCACGTACCCCGGAACGAACGTTCGGAACCGGGAAAAAATCAGCACAGAGCCCCGAATAAGCAGCCGCGCCACTCGCGGCTTGATCTGGACCACAATCCCCGCGACTAGTGCCCCAACATGCGCCTCATCATCCTGGACTCCGGCCTCAAGGACAATTGCGGCCATAATTTCCTGTTCGCCAAACTCATCGCCGAAGAGGCGGGCCGGCGCGGGCTGGAAGTGATCGCCTTGTGCCACGAGGATCTTCCGCGCGGGACGCTTCCGCTTCGCCGGCGTCCGATATTCGATTCTTCCTATTATTATGTGATCAACGAGGAGGACCCCGTCGAATCTCCGGTCGCGTCCGCGAAGAAGCTGAATGCTTCCTTCTACCAGACTATGTCCGCGCTCGGCCCCGATGCGATCCGCCGCAACGACCTGGTGCTGGTGCCTTCGATCAACCAGAACAATCTCGGCGGGCTGGCACGTTGGCTGCGCGATCTGGGGCCCGACCGCGCGCCGGCGGTCGCCATCGCGCTGCTGTTCACGCCGGGCGTTGCCACCGATGGCGACGCGGTCCAAATCTATGATTCGCTGCGTGCACTTCAGTATCGAGCAACATTGGGAAACTTTCGCGGCATGCGGCATGTCCACTTGATGGGCACCGGACATCAGACCGCTGCCGACCATGCCTATCTGGCCAAGGGCCCGGTGCCGCCGCACCCGTTGCTGGTCGACCTTCCCGCCGACGTGCCCGACCCCGAGCCACGAACATTGCTGCTGTTCGCCGGCAATTCGGCGGAAGGCAAAGGCATAAGATTGCTGCCCGAAGCGGTCCGATTACTTGCCGAGCGGATGCCGGACTGGACGTTCCTCGTCCAGGCGAACGACACCACCAACTGGGCGTTCAAGGAGCCGGTCGAGGCGCTTCGCAAGCTGGCGCCGGCACTGCCGCAACTGGAACTGCAGACCGGCTTTGTCGATGAGGCCGGCTATCGGAGATTGTTCGCGCGGTCGGCGGTGGTCGCGATACCCTATGACGCGACCGCCTATCGCTACGCCAGTTCGGGGATATTGTGGGAAGCGATCGGCGCTGGTCGCCCGATGGTCATACCCAAGAACACCTACCTGGAACGCGAGGCGGCGGCGTGGGACGCCAATTATGTCGCGATCGATACCGCTACGTCCGAAAGCCTTGCGGACGGAATCGCGGCCGCAGTGGCAAGCGGCGTTCTCGACCTGCACAAGGCGCAGCGCAGCGCTAAGGCATTTCGCGCCCGGAACGGAGCGGCGCCTTTCCTCGACATGGTCCTGAAACTGCGGCGCACCTGACCGCTGCCTACCTCCGAACCCGCGTCAGACGGTGAAGCTCTCTCCGCAACCGCACTGCCCCTTGGCGTTAGGATTTTCGAAGACGAAGCCGGCCGCGAAATCGTCTTCCTGCCAATCCATCGTCGAGCCGATCAGATAGAGTATCGAAGCGCCATCGACATAGAATGTGCCGCCGGACGTAACGATCTTCTCGTCGAACGGCACCTCGGCGGTGACATAATCGACCGAATAGGCCAGCCCCGAGCAGCCACGTCGCGGCGTCGAAAGCTTGACCCCGATCGCATCCGCGGGTGCCCTGGCCATCAACTCGGCAATCCGTGCTTCGGCCCCCGCCGTCAGGGTAAGTGCCGAAGGTCGTTGGCGTTTCTTGACCGACATGTCGTTCATCACAGCATACCCAGTTCGAGTTTCGCCTCGTCCGACATCTTCTGCGGATCCCATGGCGGATCCCAGACCAGCTCGACTTCGGCGTCGCCGATGCCCGGCACCGCGCCGACCCGAAGCTCGATCTCTCCCGGCATCGATTCGGCGACCGGGCAATGCGGCGTGGTCAGCGTCATCACCACCTTGGCATGGCCTTCGGGCGACACCTGGACGTCGTAGATCAGGCCCAGGTCGTAGATATTGACCGGAATTTCGGGGTCGTAAATTTCCTTCAGCGCGGCGACGACATCCTCGTAGAGGTCGCCGCCGGGCTCGGCCGGAGAAACCTCCGGGCTCCGCTCCGCAAGGAAGCCGGCGAGATAGTCGCGGTCGCGCTTGGGCTCGGGCTGACCGTCCTCCGCGACACGTGCCTTGGGTGGCTTCGCGACCGCCTCAACCTCTTCCACGTCGATTTTTCGTTCTTCGTTCATGCGAATATTCTCGTTACCCGCTCGATGCCGCGCACCAGTGCATCGACATCCCTGCTGTTGTTATACACGCCGAAGCTTGCCCGCGCCGTTGCGTCCACCCCCAGATGCTCCATCAGCGGCTGCGCGCAATGATGTCCGGCGCGGATCGCCACCTGGCTCTCGTCCAATATGGTGCCGATGTCGTGCGGATGCACCCCGTCGATCGCGAAACTCACGATCCCGGCGCTGTCGTCCGGCCCGAACACGCGCACGCTGTTCAGCTTCGACAGCGCCGCGCGAGTCTCGTGCACCAGTTCGGCTTCATGCTGCGCGATCGCTTCGAGCCCGATCGTCTCGACATAGTCGATCGCCGCGTGGAGGCCGATCGCGCCGACGATATGCGGCGTACCGGCCTCGAAACGCGCGGGCGGCGGCGCGAAAGTGGTGCCGGCAAAGCTGACCTTGTCGATCATCGACCCGCCGCCCTGCACCGGCGGCATCAGCTCGAGATGCTCCGCCTTGCCCCACAGCACGCCGATTCCGGTCGGACCGTAGAGCTTGTGCGCCGAAAAAACGTAGAAGTCGCAGCCCAGGGCGGCGACGTCGACCGGCATGCGCGGCACCGCCTGGCAGCCATCAACCAGCAGCAAGGCCCCTACACCATGTGCAAGGTTGGCGGCGCGGCGGACATCGAGCACCGACCCGAGCACGTTGGAGACATGGGCAAGCGCGACCATCCTGTGGCGCGGTGTCAGCATCGCGGCCATAGCGTCGAGATCGATGCGTCCGTCGCCGGTCAGCGGGGCGGCATCCACGCCGATATCGAGGTCCTTGAGCAACTGCCAAGGCACGATGTTCGAATGATGCTCGAGCAGCGACAGCATGATCCGATCGCCCCGCTTGAGCTGCGACCGGCCCCAGCTCTGCGCGACCAGGTTGATCCCCTCGGTCGCGCCGCGGACGAAGACGATCTCGCCGGCAGAAGGTGCGCCGATAAAGCTGGCGACGCGCTCGCGCGCCTTCTCGAACGCCACTGTCATCGACGCCGAGCGCCGGTAGACACCGCGATGGACCGTTGCATAATCCTCGGCATATGCACGCCGGATCGCCTCGATTACCGGCCGCGGCTTTTGCGCGGTAGCGGCTGTGTCGAGATAGGCCCAGCCATCCGGAATCGCCGGGAAGTCGGCGAGCGTGTCCAGTCGGGACGCGGAGATGAGCGTGCTCATGAGACGCCTCCGAGCCAGCGCTCGGCGTCGGCGCGAAACGCGTCGCGCACCGCTTCCTCGCCGATCCGGTCGATTGCATCCGCCACAAAAGCCCGGGTCAGCAGCGCCTTCGCTTCTGCGGGCGCGATGCCGCGGCTGCGCAGGTAGAAGAGCGCATTGCGGTCGAGCTCGCCGACCGTGGCGCCGTGCGCGCATTTGACGTCGTCGGCAAAGATCTCGAGCTCAGGCTTGGCATTGATCGTCGCGGTGCGCGCCGCGAGCAGGCCCTTGAGCGATTGCTCGGCGTCGCTCTTCTGCGCACCGCGGGCGACCTCGACGCGGGCTGCTACCGAGCACACTGCTTGGTCGTCGGCGACCGAGCGCCACAGCTGGCGGCTCGTCGTGCCAAGTCCGCGATGATCGATAATGAGATTGGCGTCATGGTTTTGAGTATCGCGCGCAAGCAAGGCGCCGCCAGCCTCCGCGAAGGCTGCCGCGCCGGCGAGCTGGATCCGGCCATCAAGACGCGAGTCGCCATTGCCGGCGGCGAGCGTGGTCATCGCCAGGCTCGCGCCCTCGCCAAGCACGGCGCGATCGGCCAAGCTGGCAAAGCCGCTGCCGCGAAGCAGCCGCCGGTTGAGCATCAGCCGCGCACCCTTGTTGAGCGCGACCGCAGTGAAACGGTTGGTCCAGCCATCGCCGATAAATGTCTCGACGATCGATGCCTGGGCGTCCGCATCGAGGCTGATCTCGCCCGCGAGATGATCGGGTCCCCCGGTCGAGACATGGACGATCTGGACGAGGCCGGCAGCCGCATGGTCGCAGCCAAGGCGCAGCCGCCAGCCGGTGCGTCCGGCCAGGCGCGCAAGCGCATGGTCGCCCGCCGAAATATCGAGCGTGGTGATCTCGATCGGTCCACTGTCGGTGCCATCGGCTGGCCTGCCGTCAACGAACAGCAGCCTGGGTCCCGCGCAGTCGATCCACGGCAGCACAGCCGGCACGCGCCCCGTCGGCCGGCGGTCGGCCAGCTCGGGAAGCGCCGAAAGATTGCTCCAGCGCCATGCCTCCTCACGAGTCGACGGAAGGGCGAGCACGCTCATGCGGCAATCGCTCCATAGCCTTCGCGCTCGAGCGCGTGCGCAAGCTCGGGACCGCCCGAGCGAACGATACGCCCCTCGGCAAGGACATGGACATGATCGGGCGCGACGATGTCGAGCAGCCGCTGATAATGGGTGATCAGCAGCACGGCCTTGTCGGAACGGCGCATGATGCGGTTGATGCCTTCGCCGACGACGCGCAGCGCGTCGATATCGAGCCCACTGTCGGTTTCGTCGAGCACCGCGAAGCGCGGATCGATTATGCCCATCTGGACCATCTCGTTGCGCTTCTTCTCGCCGCCCGAGAAGCCGACATTGACCGGCCGCTTGAGCATGTCCATCGACATGTCGAGGCCTTCGGCTTGCTCGCGCGCCATCCGCAGAAAATCGCCCGCCGATACCTCCGCCTCGCCGCGTACACGGCGCTGCGCATTGAGCGCGGTGCGAAGGAACTGGAGGTTAGAAACGCCGGGGATTTCAACCGGATATTGGAAACCGAGGAACAGGCCGGCGGCGGCGCGTTCGTCGGCCGCCATCGCGAGCAGGTCCTTGCCGTCGAACAGCACACGGCCTTCGGTCACGTCATAACCGGGACGGCCGCCAAGCACATAGGCCAAAGTCGACTTGCCCGCGCCATTGGGGCCCATGATTGCGTGGATCTCGCCCGCTCCGACATCCAGAGTAAGGCCGTTGAGGATCGCCTTGCCGTCGACGGTGGCGTGAAGGTTTTCAATGTTGAGCATGCGTATCCCCGGCCCCGCCGCCGCGGCGGAGCGTTATCTTTTGTACGACCTTGTCGCGAAGCGAATTTCGCAGGCCTTCCTCGACCTCGACACGGACCTGCTTTTCGTCCTTGCCGCGCACGTATTCCTGGACCGCCGGCGTCTTCATCGTCGTCGCGTAGAAAGCATCGATCGCTGGCCCATAGAGGGGCTGACATGCCTGTTCGGCGGCGTCGAACACTGCTTCGGGCGTCAGCACGACCGCGGCACTGCGGGTGCCAGCGTCGACCTCATCGGCCTTTTTCAGCACGCAACCATGATAAGCGAGGATCGCCGGCGGGAATTCGGGTGCCGGGGCTTCAGCCTGGGCCAGCAACAGGAGCAACGGGAGAATCATCCGACGCTTCCCTCGAGGCTGATGCCGAGCAGTTTCTGCGCCTCGACCGCGAATTCCATCGGCAGCTGCTGGAGGACTTCCTTGGCAAAGCCGTTGACGATCAGCGCAACGGCATCCTCCTGCGCAAGACCGCGTTGCATCGCGTAGAAGAGCTGGTCGTCGCTGATCTTCGAGGTCGTCGCCTCATGTTCGATCTGCGCCGACGGATTGCGCACTTCGATATAGGGCACGGTGTGTGCGCCACATTGGTCGCCGAGGAGCAGGCTGTCGCACTGCGTGTGGTTGCGGACATTCTCCGCGGTCGGGCCGACGCGCACCAGCCCGCGATAGGTGTTGTTCGACCGCCCCGCCGAAATGCCCTTGGAGACGATGGTCGAGCGCGACCCCTTGCCGAGGTGGATCATCTTGGTGCCGGTGTCGGCCTGCTGATAATTATTGGTCACTGCGACCGAATAGAATTCGCCGACGCTCTTTTCGCCGGCCAGCACGCAGCTTGGATATTTCCAGGTGATCGCCGAGCCGGTCTCGATCTGGGTCCAGCTGACCTTGGAATTTCGGCCCTGGCAGAGCGCGCGCTTGGTCACGAAATTATAGATGCCGCCCTTGCCCTCGGCATCGCCCGGATACCAATTCTGCACGGTCGAATATTTGATCTCGGCATCGTCGAGCGCGACCAACTCGACAACCGCTGCGTGCAGCTGGTTCTCGTCGCGCATCGGCGCGGTGCAGCCTTCCAGATAGGAGACATAACTGCCTTTGTCGGCAACGATCAAAGTCCGCTCGAACTGGCCCGTGTTCGCAGCGTTGATTCGGAAATAGGTCGACAGCTCCATCGGGCAGCGCACCCCCTCAGGGATGTAGACGAAGGTGCCGTCCGAGAAGACCGCGCTGTTCAAGGCGGCGAAATAATTGTCATGGATCGGCACGACCTTGCCGACCCATTTCTTCACCATCTCGGGATATTCCTTGATGGCCTCGGAGATCGACAGGAAGACGACGCCGGCTCTTTTCAGCTCCTCGCGGAAGGTGGTGGCGACGGAGACGCTGTCGAACACCGCATCGACCGCGATCTTGCGCGCACCCTCGACGCCCGCGAGCACCTTCTGCTCCTCGATCGGGATGCCAAGCTTTTCATAGGTGCGCCGAATTTCGGGATCGAGCTCGTCGAGCGACTTGAGCTCGGGCTTCACCTTGGGCTCGGCGTAATAATAAGCGTCCTGATAATCGATCGGCGGCACGTTGAGCTTGGCCCAGTCGGGCGCGGTCATGGTCAGCCAGTGCCGATAGGCCTTGAGCCGCCAGTCGAGCATCCAATGCGGCTCATTCTTGCGCGCCGAAATGTAGCGGACGGTGTCTTCGTTCAGGCCCTTGGGTGCGAATTCCTGCTCGATGTCCGAGCTGAAACCCCATTCATAGGTGGAAGCGCGATCGGCTGCGTCCTGCGCCGCCTTGTTGCGGACGTCGGTCATTTCGTTGCTCCCACGGCAAGACTGGCGAGGCTCACACCCTGCAGCGCGCCGCGCAGCGCACCATTCACCACATTGAGATGCGGCTTCACCTGGCAATGGCCGTCGAGCACGCAATCGTTACGCTGTTCATCAAGGCAAACGGTCATCGCGATCGGCCCTTCGACAGCTTCGATGATATCGGCAAGGCTGATCCCGTCGGAATTGCGCGCGAGCATGAAGCCGCCGCCTGTGCCGCGCGCCGAGGTCAGCAGGCCGGCCGCGGCGAGACGCCCCATCAATTTCTGTGCGGTCGGCAACGGAACACCGGTCTCGTCCGCCAACAGCGTCGCCGACAGCCGCGCACCAGCATGATGGCGCGCAGCTGCGGCCATCATTACGACTGCATAATCGGCAAGGCTGGTAAGGCGCATATGCTCCAATCGGACTGATTCGATCCGATTGCTATGTGGCGGCACGCGCCGGGTAAATCAAGCATTGGTAGTCAATGCGTGATACGATCACGCTCGCCGACCGCCTTTCATTATCGTCTCAAGGCCTTAATTGGGGGTATGCCGCAAATTTATCGCCGCGCATTGGCAGCGTCCGTCGCCTTGCTGGCGCCCTCCTGTTCAGCGCTGAAGACGTTCGACGCGCTCGTGCCAAAGGACAGCGATGGAGTGCGCGTGGCAACGGCCGTGCCCTACGGCGATGGGCCGCGGCGAAAACTGGACATCTATGCACCGCGGCGTTCTTCGGACGGTGCGCCGCGCCCAATCATCATATTCTTCTACGGGGGCAGCTGGGCTAGCGGAACGCGAGCAGGTTATGCGTTCGCGGGCAGGGCGCTGGCGGCGCAAGGATTTGTCACGGTGATCCCGGATTATCGGCTGGTACCAGAGGTCCGTTATCCGGGATTCGTCGAGGATAGCGCGGCCGCTGTGCGCTGGGTCGCGCAGCATGGCCGCGACTATGGCGGCGATCCGGACAGCATTGTCCTCGTTGGACATTCGGCGGGCGCCTATATCGCCGCGATGCTGGCGCTTGATTCGCGATGGCTCGGTCCCGACCGGCGCGTTGTCAAAGGATTCGCGGGTCTTGCCGGTCCTTATGATTTCGCCCCGTTCGATGTAGCAGCGAGCCGCGCAGCCTTCGGCAACTGGTCTCGCCCCGCCGAGACGCAGCCGATCAGCTGGGCGAGCGCGGGGGATCCGCCGACCCTGTTGCTGGTCGGCGACAGGGATCGCACCGTGATGCCGCGCAACAGCGTGGCGTTGGCGAGAAAACTCGCCGATGCAGGCGTAGCGGTAAAGACGCTCCATTACCCGCAGCTTGGCCACGTCGGCATGATCCTGTCGTTCGCGCGGCCGTTCCGAGGCCGGTCGACGGTCCTTGCGGACGTAATTTCATTCGCGAAGCAGGTGACCAGCGCCAATATGCCGGCACCCGAGGAACGTGCTAAGACGCTGTCTGTTGTCAGCCAACCTTCGCGATACAGGAGATGAACATGGTCAAGAGAACTGCATCTGCCCGCTACGACGGGTTCGGCAAGGACGGCAAAGCCTCGGTATCGACCGGCTCCGGAGTGCTTTCCAACCAGCCTTACGGGTTCGGCACCCGTTTCGGCGATGAGCCGGGCACCAACCCGGAGGAATTGATCGCAGCGGCGCATGCTTCCTGCTTCACGATGGCGCTCAGCTTCGCGCTCGCGAAAGAAGGCTTCAGCGACGGGACGCTCGAGACTTCGGCGCAGGTCACGCTGGAAAAGGATGGCGAGGGTTTCACGATCACCCGCTCCGATCTCACGCTCAAGGCGCAGATTGATGGTATCGACGAGGCGCGCTTCGCCGCGATTGCCAATGACGCGAAGGCAAACTGCCCGGTTTCGAAGCTGCTCAACGCCGAAGTGACGCTGACACAGGAACTGGTCGGCGAGCACGCCTAGCATGTATTGAAAGATACCAAGACCTTTCCTCGCCGCTCATGCGCGCGGCGAGGACGTTACGGAACTGATAGTCAGGCAAGCATTCGCAAAGTCGGTTCGCGGTCCCAATAGCGTTTCGCTGCTGCGGCGGTGAAATTCTTGTCGAGCGCGACGACGCCCTCGTCGGGCTCGACATTGGCCTTGTCGAGCAACGGCTGGGCGTCGGGCGTGTGGCCGATCGCCTTGAGGTGGCCGAACGCGTCCATCACGAACTGAACCGCCGCGGCCTCTTTCGAGAGCAAGGTGGCGCCGTCGGCCGAGAGAATCAGCGCGATCGCGTCAACCATCACCGACGGTGTGCCGGCCAGCTGACCGTCCGCCGCCATTTGCGATCCATCCGATAGCTTCACGGCTCCAACTTTTGGCGCGATCACCAAGGCACGGGCTCCCGCGGCCTGGACCGACTTGATCGTCGCCTTGAGCAACTTGGCATCCGATCCGTCGGCGATGAGAATACCGACCGAGCGCCCCTGGATAGTGGCCGGCTCGAGCGGACCGTCGATAATGCGCAAAGCGGGGGACGGGTCCATGTCGAGGACGGGCGCCGCCGGCTTCGAGGCCTTGGGCAGCGGCATCGCAAGCCCATTGGCCACTCGCGCGGCGAGATCGCGATCGACGTTGACGAGATTGGACAGCATCCGCATCCGGATATGTTCGAGCTCGACTTTCGAAAGCTCGAATACAAGCGCCGAGGCGAGATGCGCCTGTTCCGGCACGGCGAGCGAACGGAAGAACATCCGCGCCTGGCTGTAATGGTCGGCGAAACTGTCGGGCCGGATACGCAGCTTGTCGCCCTGCTCGTCCTCGGCGTTGCGGCCCAGGAACGTTGAGAAGCCCGTCAGCGGGCTTTCGCGCGGGCCAGTGATCTCGCCAGCCTGATCGAGGCTGTTGGGCTCGTAATTCGCGCGGCCCTTGGGCTGGAGCATCTGCATGTGCCCGTCGCGCTGAAAGTTCATCACGGGGCATTTGGGCGCGTTGATCGGGATCTGGTGGAAGTTGGTCGATCCGAGCCGCTTGAGTTGGGTATCGAGATAGGAGAACAGACGCCCCTGCAGCAAGGGATCGTTGGAGAAATCGACGCCGGGGACGATGTTTGCGGGGCAATAAGCGACCTGCTCCGTCTCGGCGAAGAAATTGTCGGGCCAGCGATTGAGGACCATGCGGCCGATCGGCCGCACCGGCAGGATCTCCTCGGGAATGATCTTGGTCGGATCGAGGACATCGAACGGCAGGCTGTCGGCGAAACGCTCGTCGAACGCCTGGATGCCAAGCTCCCATTCGGGAAAATCGCCGCGCTGGATCGATTCGAACAGGTCGCGGCGATGGAAATCGGGATCGGCGCCGGCGATCTTGACCGCTTCATCCCAGCAGGTCGACTGCACGCCTTGCTTGGGCTTCCAGTGAAACTTGACGAGCGTCGACTTGCCCTTGGCATTGACCAGGCGGAACGTGTGGATGCCGAAGCCTTGCATAGTGCGAAGCGAGCGCGGGATCGTCCGGTCCGACATCGCCCACATGATCATGTGCGTCGATTCGGGCATCAGGCTGATGAAATCCCAAAAGGTGTCGTGCGCCGAGGCCGCCTGCGGATAGCCACGATCCGCCTCCATCTTCACCGAATGGATGAGGTCCGGGAATTTGATCGCGTCCTGGATGAAAAAGACCGGGATATTATTGCCGACCAGATCCCAATTGCCCTGCCGGGTATAGAATTTGACCGCGAAGCCGCGCACGTCGCGCGGCGTGTCCACCGATCCGGCGCCGCCGGCGACGGTCGAGAAACGGGTGAAGACCGGCGTCTGCTCACCGGGCCGCTGGAACAGGTCGGCCTTGGTTATGTCGGCAAGGCTTTCATAGACCTCGAAGAATCCGTGCGCGGCCGATCCGCGGGCATGGACGATCCGCTCCGGGATCCGTTCGTGGTCGAAATGGAAGATCTTTTCGCGAAGGACGAAGTCCTCAAGCAGCACCGGACCCCGAGCGCCAGCCTTGAGCTGATTCTGATTGTCCGAGACCCGTATGCCCTGATTCGTGGTCAGATAGGCGTCGCCGGCATTTTGCGGTCCGCCCTTCGAAACCTGCTGATGCGTTTCGCCCCCCTTGCCCTTGCGTGTCTCGAACGTGTCTTCGGTTGCCATTTCGATCCTTCCCGTGGTTTCCACCCCAACCCGTGAAAAGCGCCGAAAGGTCCGAGACTTATTTCGATCATCGTGAGAGGATTTCTCGCTCACCAAAATTATATCGATGCATGATGAGACACAGATATCAGGACAGCTAAGGCCGTTCGGGCACGTCGACAGCCGAGCCGCGCATCGCAGGGGCTACGACCGGCACGAACGAAACTGAGCTGAATTCGCGGGGACTGCTAGCGGAGCTGGCTGTCCTTGCTGCCGCGCCGGTTGAAGCCGGCGTTGGCGGGCCTGCGATCGCGGGCCGATTGGCATGCGGTGCAGGTCTTGACGCCAGGCAGCGCGCTTCGCCGTCCTTCCGGAATGTCGTCGCCACACAAGATGCAATGCGTCTCGCTCTCGCCGACCGGCATCCTGGCACGCGCACTCAGGACGGCATCGGTGATAGTATCGTCGATCTGATCCTGCACCGCGCCATCGCGCGTCCAACCGCCTGCCATTTTCCGAGTCCAGAGTTACCTAAGATACTTCATTAGATAGGTATTTTCATTCGCATGGCAACTTCCAGCAAGGGTTGAAGCGGTCGCGCCGGATTGACGCTCGGCGCGGGAACGCGCAGCGGCGATCCGGGAGCAGGAATGAACGCGCAGGTCACGGATTTCGGGATATATGATTATGTGATCGCCGGAGCGGGATCGGCCGGTTGCCTGCTCGCCAACCGTTTGTCCGCGAACCCTGCGATCCGCGTGCTGCTGCTCGAGGCGGGCGGCAAGGATGACTGGATCTGGTTCCATATCCCGGTCGGCTATCTGTTCGCGATCGGCAATCCGCGCGCCGACTGGATGTTCGAGACCGTCTCCGAAGCGGGGCTTGGCGGCCGCATCCTCCCCTATCCGCGCGGCAAGGTGATCGGCGGCTGCTCGTCGATAAACGCGATGATTTACATGCGCGGCCAGGCGGCCGATTATGACGGGTGGCGGCAGCTGGGCCTCGGCGGCTGGGGATGGGACGACGTGCTGCCATTCTTCATGCGGCACGAGGACCATGTCGCGCCCGACGGCACGCACCACGGCGCCGGCGGCGAGTGGCGAGTCGAGCATCCGCGTGTGCGCTGGGACATATTGGACGCCATCAACAGCGCGGGCGCCGCCGCGGGGATCGCTCCGGTCGGCGACTTCAACAGCGGCGACAATGCCGGCGCATCCTATTTCCAGGTCAACCAACGCGCCGGGCGAAGGGTAAGCTCGGCGGGCGCCTTCCTCAAGCCAGTGCTCGGCCGGCCGAATCTGCGGCTGGAGACGGGGGTGGAAGTGGAGCGTGTCACGATGGCGGAAGGACGCGCGACCGGACTCGTCTTCCGTCGCGGCGATATGCGTCATGAGGCACGCGCGGCGGGTGAGGTCATCCTCGCAGCGGGCGCGATCGGATCCCCGAAGATACTGCAGCTGTCGGGGATCGGAAATCCAGACGAATTAAGCGCAGCTGGGATCACGTCGTTCGTGGCATCGCCCGGCGTCGGCGCCAATCTGCAGGATCATCTGCAGATACGGCCGGTCTACAAGGTCAGCGGCGTGCGGACGCTCAACAGCGCCTATGCGAACCTTTTCCGGCGTGCCGGAATGGGCCTTTCCTATGCGCTGTTCCGCCGCGGTCCGCTGACCATGGCGCCCTCGCAGCTCGGCATGTTTGCGAAATCGTCCGACGATCATGCGACGCCCAATCTGCAATTCCATTTTCAGCCGCTGTCGCTCGACAAATGGGGAGACGGGCTGCACCCGTTCGACGCGTTCACCGCGAGCGTCTGCAACCTGCGCCCGACCAGCCGCGGCCGTGTCGCTGTTGGCAGCGCCGATCCCGCGGTGCCGCCGCTGATCGCGCCAAATTATCTCACCACCGATGAGGATCGGCGTGTCGCGGTTGATGCTCTGAGGCTGGTGCGCAAGATCGCATCGCAAGCGCCGCTGGCGCGCTATCATCCGCACGAATATCGTCCCGGTGCCGCAGTGCAGAGCGATGGCGACCTGCTCGAAGCGGCCGCGGAAATCGCGACGACCATCTTCCATCCGGTCGGAACGGCGGCGATGGGGCCGGCATCGGACAGGAATGCCGTGCTCGACGAGCGTCTGCGCCTGCGCGGCGTCGATCGCCTGCGCGTGATCGACGCTTCGGTCATGCCGCGGATCACCTCGGGCAACACCAATGCGCCGACTTTGATGATCGCCGAGAAGGGCGCGGCGATGGTGATCGAGGACCGGCTGCGGTGAGGCTGCTCAGCCTGCTGGCCATCATGCTGACCTGCCTTGGGCTGGCGCCAGCGGCCGAAAGCGTGCCGCTGCTGACCGTCAAGGTCGGTGTCCGGACGCACACGTTTACCGCAGCCCAATTGACGGCCCGCCGTGATGCCGCGACGGTGCCTGTGCCCAACGACGTTGCCTACGGCCGCCCGATGACCTTTCGTGCGGTTCCACTGCGCGGATTGCTGGCGGAATTCGGACCGATCGCGACCGACACGATCGAGTTTCGCGCCACCGACGGCTTCGTCGCCCAGATCCCGCGCGCGCTGATCGAGGGACGATCCGCGCCCTGGATCGCGATCGAGGATCCCCACCATCCGTGGCCGCATATGCCGAACAAGACCAATTCGGCGGGACCGTTCTACCTCGTCTGGCAGGGCCCGAAGCGGGCGGGAATCTCGGCCGAGCAGTGGCCCTATAATCTGGCCGCGATCGCTGCTGTCGCCTCCCCGGGCCAGCGCTGGCCGGCCCTCGCGCTCGACACATCGGCGTCCGCGCAGCTGCGGCGCGGCCAAGCAGCGTTCTTCGCCAATTGCATGAGCTGCCACCGCGCCGGCGGCAATGGCGAGGGGACCGTGGGACCAGACCTGCTGCAGCCGATGCCGGCGACCTCCTATCTTACCGACCAGGGCCTGCGTGCACTGATCCGCAATCCAGCATTGGTGCGAACCTGGCCCGGGCAGCGCATGCCGGCCTTCGGGGCTGCGGCGGTGAGCGACGCGGACCTCGACGCGCTGATTGCCTATCTGCGCTATCTCGCTTCGCTCCCGCAGCGTCCGAGCGGGTCGCAATAGGGTTAATCCCAGACTCAGCACGTCAATCAACGCGGCGCTAACGTAATCCAGTTTAGTTCCGGGTCCGTTATGGTCTTGAAGCCGTCGCCGGGGGGCGGCGGGACGAGGCCAAGGAGCGTGATAATGCCGCTGGCATGTTCGTTGATGGGCCATCAGGCCGCGCCGGAAGTGATCGCCAATGCCGGCGACCAGTTCAGCCGTTGCACGCGTTGCAGCGCCAACCTCGTTCGCATCGACGGCAAATGGGCCACGCCCCCGAAAGGCTATGCGATCATCTGGCGCAAGGCCAACCGGCAGGACGCGATCATAGCGGCCAACCCGGCGCCGGCGCCCACCTTGATCGTAGAGCGCCGCGGTCCGCAGCGCCGCCGCAACAATCTGCGCAGCGGCCTCACGCCGTGCAACCGCGTCGCGAGGGCCGACCGCAGGGACTTCGGCACGAAGGTGTGGAACCACCGGTAAGCGGCTCACGCCGGGTGCTTTGACGCGGCCTGCTTTGACGACCACCATGGCCGATGCCATAGTTTGTGCGCATGGCCCTCTACTCGCTTCTCCGCCCGCTGATCTTCGCCATCGATGCGGAGCGGGCGCACAGGCTCACGCTCACCGCGCTGAGGCTGCGCGGTCCGCGCCGCGCGCCGAAACGCTCGCCGCTGGCGATCACCGTTGCCGGGCTCAAATTTCCCAATCCGGTCGGCCTTGCGCCGGGCTTCGACAAGAATGCCGAGGTATTCAGGCAGATATTCGGTCTCGGCTTCGGCTTCGTCGAAGTCGGAACGCTGACCCCCAAACCGCAGGAAGGCAATCCGCGCCCGCGGCTGTTCCGGCTCGTCGAGGATCGCGCCGTGATCAACCGCATGGGCTTCAACAACGATGGCCAGGCGCACGCGCTCGGCCGGCTCCGGCGAAGGCGGCGGCGCGGCATCGTCGGCGTCAACATCGGCGCTAACAAGGAAAGCGCCAATCGCATCGCCGATTATGTGACCGGCGTGAACGCGATGGCGGCCACCGCGGACTATCTGACGATCAACATCAGCTCCCCCAACACGCCGGGGCTTCGCGACCTGCAGGACAAAGGCGCGCTCACCGCCTTGCTGGCGGCGATCAAGGAAGCGCGTGGCGCAAAGGGGCCGCCATTGTTCCTGAAAGTCGCACCGGATCTGGAGCCCGACGACATCGACGATATCGCCAAGGCCGCGCTCGATCATGGGCTCGACGGGCTGATCGTGTCGAACACGACGGTCAGCCGGCCCCCTCTGCTCTCCGCGCTACGCGGCGAGATCGGTGGCCTGTCGGGCGCGCCGCTCAACACGCTTGCGCTGCAGCGGCTGCGGGATTTTAGAAAGGCCACCGGGGGCGCGATCCCTCTGATCGGCGTCGGCGGCATCGAATCCGGGCTCGATGCCTATGAACGGATCCGCGCGGGGGCGAGCCTGGTCCAGATCTATACGGCATTGATCTATCGCGGCCCCGGGCTGGTTCGGACCATCCTCAGGGAAATGCAGCAATATCTCGACGCCGATGGGTTCGACACGCTGGCCGAAGCGATCGGCACCGGCTGAACTGGCGTGGCTGGCACCATCGGCTCCGATCGGATAGCTGTCGCGACCATGTTGAAACGCCTGTTCCTGCTGTTCGCGTCGCTGCTGGTTCCGGTCGCGGCCGGAGCACAGGGCGTGGTCTCGGCCGCCGAACCGCGCGGCGCGGCGGCAGGCCAGGAGATGCTGCGGCGTGGCGGAAGCGCGGCGGATGCGGCGATGGCGACGATGCTGGCGCTGACCGTGGTCGAACCGCAATCCTCGGGGATCGGCGGCGGCGGGTTCCTGCTCTATCAAGATGCCGCGCGCGGAAAGCTCGAGACCATCGACGGGCGTGAAACTGCGCCTTCCTCGGCACGGCCGGACCGTTTCCTCGACAAGGACGGCAAGCCGCTGCCGTTCATCGATGCCTTCCCCGGCGGGCTTTCGGTCGGCGTACCAGGCAACATCCGGCTGATGGCGCTGGCGCATCGCAAATGGGGCAAGCTTTCCTGGGCGACCTTGTTCAAACCCGCGATACGGCTCGCCGACAAGGGCTTTGTCGTCAGTCCGCGGCTCGAACAGAGCATCGGCCAGGTCAGCAAATTGTGGGTCGATTTCCCTGAGATACGGAAGCTCTATGCGAACCCGGACGGGACGCCGGTGAAAGCTGGAACTACCCTTCGCAATCCGGCGCTGGCCCGCACATTGCGGATGCTGGCCAAGCGTGGACCCGACGCATTCTATCGCGGGCCGATCGCAGCACAGATTTCGGCGGCGGTCGCAACCGCAAAGCGCAATCCAACCACGCTCAGCCTGGCCGATCTCGCCGCTTATGCCGCGAAGGAGCGACCGCCGGTCTGTGCGCGCTATCGCGTCTACCGGGTATGCGGGATGGCGCCGCCGTCGTCGGGCGCGACCACCATCCTCGAGATGCTCGGCCTGCTCGAACGCTTCGATCTCAAGGCGATGGGGCCGCGCGACCCGCGCAGCTGGCATTTGATCGCCGAGGCGATGAAGCTGTCCTATGCCGACCGCGAGAAATGGCTTGGCGACAGCGATTTCGTGACCGTGCCGGTCACCGGCCTGCTCGATCCGGCCTATCTGAAGAGCCGTTCGCAGCTGATCTCGCCCGACAGGCCGCTCGGCCATTATGAAGCGGGCGATCCGCCGGGCGCTTCGCCGCGCACCGCTGCCATGTCCGGAGAGGTCCCCGCGACCACCCATTTCGTGGCAGTGGACGAGGCCGGCAATGTCGCAACCATGACGTCGACCGTCGAGGGGCCGTTCGGAAGCCAGATCGTCGCGGGCGGCTTCGTCCTCAACAACGAGCTGACCGATTTCACCTTCGTGCCGGAAGCCAATGGCGCACCGATCGCCAATCGCGTCGCCGCGGGAAAGCGGCCGCTTTCGTCGATGGCACCGACGATCGTCTATGATGCGGAGGGCAAGGTCGTGCTCGCGCTTGGTTCGGCGGGCGGCAAGCGGATCATCATGCATGTCCTCAAGACGCTGGTGGGATACATGGACTTCGGGCTTGCGGCGAAAGACGCGATCGCGCTTCCCAACATCTATTTCAGCGCTGATTCCACCCTGGTCGAGCAGGGCACGTTCCTGGCCGACATGGCGCCCGATCTGTCGAAGATCGACGGTGTCGTGACGCCGTCCGCGCTGACGTCCAAAGTCAATGCGATCGAGCGCACGACGACCGGCTGGAGCGGCGCCGCCGACCCGCGCGGCGACGGCGTCGCGCTGCGCGAATGACGGCAGCGAGCGGACAGGCGTTCGGAAAGGTTCCGAACCTCGTTAGTCTGTTCCTTTCGCGTGCTGCCGAGAAAGGATCGGCGCCCTTCCTGTGGGCCAAGACAGCGGGACACTGGCGGCCGACGACTTGGGCCGAAGCGGCCCGGCAGGTTGCGTCGCTCGCCGGCGCGTTGCAGCGGCTGGGGCTCGAGCGCGGCGACCGTGTCCTGCTCGTGTCCGAGAACCGGCCCGAATGGGCGATCGCCGATCTTGCGATCATGGTAGCGGGACTGGTGACTGTTCCAGCCTATACGACCAACACCGAGCGCGACCATCAGCATGTCCTCGACGACAGCGGCGCCAAGGCGGCGATCGTCTCGACGGCCAAGCTTGCCAGACCGGTCATCGCCGCGGCGATCCGGTCCGGATGCAAGCATGTGATTGCCATGGAGCCGTCCGGCGACGCGCAGCAAGGTGCCATCGCCTTCCACGACTGGAGCAGGATGGTGGGCGCAATGGACGCCGACATTGCGGCCTGCGCCGGTGCGGCAGCGGCAATCGGGCGCAGCGATCCGGCCTGCATCATCTATACCTCCGGGACCGGCGGCGCGCCGCGCGGCGTGGTGCTGCACCACGGCGCGATCCTGCACAATGTCGAGGGCGCGGCGACCGTGATCGCCGAGGACTTCGGCGTTGGCGACGAGATCTTCCTGTCCTTCCTGCCGCTCAGCCACGCCTATGAGCATAGCGGCGGACTGCACCTGCCGATCGGGCTCGGCGCGCAAATCTATTATGCCGAAGGGCTGGAGAAACTGGTTTCCAACATCGAGGAGGTCCGGCCAACGATCATGATCGTCGTACCGCGGCTGTTCGAAGTCATGCGCCAGCGCATCATCAATCGCATCGAAAAGGAAGGCAGGCTGGCTAGCCTGCTGCTCGGCAAAGCGCTCGCGTTGGGCGGTCGCCGGAGACTGATCGATGCACCGCTCAATTTGCTGCTCGATCGCACGATCCGCAAAAAGATCGGCGACCGCTTCGGCGGCCGCGTGAAGGCTTTGGTCGCGGGCGGCGCGCCGCTTAATCCGGAGGTAGGGACCTTCTTCCAGTCGCTGGGACTGACCCTGCTACAGGGCTACGGCCAGACCGAGGCGGCGCCAATCATCAGCGTCAACCGTCCGCGCACCGGCATCAAGATGGACACGGTCGGACCGCCGCTGTGCAACACCGAGGTGCGGATCGCCGAGGACGGCGAGATACTGGTCCGCGGCGAGCTGGTGATGACCGGCTATTGGCGCAATCCCGAACTGACCGCGGCGACCGTGGTCGACGGCTGGCTGCGGACCGGCGATATCGGCCACCTCGACAAAGCCGGTCGCCTCGTCATCACCGACCGCAAGAAGGACATCATCATCCTCGACAAGGGCGACAATGTCGCGCCGCAGCGGGTCGAGGGCATGCTGACGCTCCAGCCCGAGATCTTCCAGGCGATGGTGAGCGGCGACAAAAGACCCTATCTTGTCGGGCTTATCGTGCCCGACCCCGAATGGGCGGCGTTTTGGGCAAAGGCTCGAGGCAAGCGCGCGGGACCAGCGTTGAACGATGACATGGATTTCGTGAAAGCGATTTCGGCCGCCGTCGACAGGGTGAATGCGTCGCTTTCGGTGATCGAGAAGGTGCGAAGCTTCATCCTCGCCGATGAGCCGTTCACGGTCGAGAATCAGCAATTGACGCCGTCGATCAAGATCCGCCGCCACGTCATCAAGCAGGTTTATGGCGACGGGCTCGAAAGCCTGTACAAGCGCTAAGACCTACGACTTGCTGTACGGCGTGAACGGACCGAGGCCGCAGCTGCCATAGTCGAAACCCGACGAGGGATCGAACACGGCAACGATGTCGCCGCTGCACAATTGGCTGGACGTGGTCCGCGTGCGCAGCGCACGCGACGAATTGAGCGATGGGCAGCCGCCGGGCGGGCGATTGACGTAGACGGTCGCGCGGCGCGTCTTGCCCTTGAACAGGATGGACCCGTCCGCGAGCCCTTCGTTGTCGCCGAGGTTCTGCAGATTGACGCACGAAACCTCCGCCCCTGCGGTGCGGCCGGCAAGCGCGGCATCGAGGGTTTTGCCGCTTGATGCGGAATCCGCGCTGCCAGACGGAGCACAGCTCGCAAGACCGGTCGCAGCCAAAATGGAAATCAGGATCTTGCTCATGATCTTCCCTCCTATTGCATCAACGCACGAGGGCCAGCTTCAGCCCGCGAAATTGTCTTTGGCGTGGCGCCGCTCAGCGAGCTCCTGCACCGATGACGCGCGCATGAACGGATTGGTTTGCTGTTCCAGGCCGATCGTGGTCGGCACGGTTGCCTCACCGACTTCGCGGGCGCGCGTCACGTCGGCGAGCCGGTGCTGCAGCGCCTGGTTCTCCGGCTCGACCGTGATCGCGAAGCGCGCGTTCGACAGCGTATATTCGTGCGCGCAATAGACCTTCGTGTCGCCCGGAAGTGCCTCGAGACGTTTCATATTGGCGTACATCTGATCGGGCGTTCCTTCGAACAAACGGCCGCAGCCCATCGCGAACAAAGTATCGCCTACGAACACCAAATTCTGGTCCGGAAGGTGATAAGCGATGTGTCCGGACGTATGGGCGGGAACCTCTAGCACACGCGCCTCGACCGCACCGAGGCGTACGATATCGCCCTCCCCCACCTGGCGATCTAGCAACGGGATCCGGTCGGCTTCGGCTGCCGGCCCGGTGATCAGGCAATTTGTTGCGCGCTTTATCCCTTCGTCGCCGCCGATATGGTCGGGATGCCAGTGGGTGTTCCAGATCTGGGTGATGCGCCAGCCGCGCTTTTCCGCCTCGGCGAGTACCGGCTCGGCAACCGCCGGGTCTATCACCGTCGTCTCCTCGGACTGCGGCTCGTGGACCAGCCAGACATAATTGTCCGACAGCACCGGGATTCGAACCACCTCTACCATGTGCCGACATTCTCCATCGAGGCCCAGGGCTCGGCGGGCGGTAGCGGCTGGCCGGCCTGCAGCAGCTCGACAGAGATCGCATCGGGCGAGCGCACGAACGCCATATGGCCGTCACGCGGCGGCCGGTTGATCGTGACGCCGCCGTCCATCAGCCGCTGGCAGGTCTCGTAGATATTGTCGACGCTGTAGGCGAGATGGCCGAAGTTGCGGCCGCCGTCATAGCCTTTCTCGTCCCAATTATGGGTGAGTTCGACCTGCGCATGATCGTCGCCCGGCGCGGCGAGGAAGATCAGGGAGAAGCGCCCCTTCTCATTGTCGATCTGCCGCATTTTCTCGAGTCCGAGCAGATTGAAGAATCGGATCGTCTCGTCCGGGTCCGAAACCCGTATCATGGTGTGGAGGTATTTCATGGCTTCTATATGGATCAGCAGGCGGCGAAATTCCATGCCGCAGTCATGGATGCAGGTCTTCAGTCGGCGGCGACGAAGTCCCTGATCCAGTCGGCGACGCGGTGGCGATCATTGGGCTCCTCCAGCGACGCGCGTGCCTCCGCGGCCTTGGCGGGCGCGACTTCGTCCTCGACGAGATCGATCAATGCCGACGCGAAGGCCGGGTCGAATTCGGGGTGGAACTGGACCGAGAAGGCCGGTTGATCCTCATAAGCGAGGATCCCGAGCGGGCAGAAGGCGTTGCCGCCGAGCAGACGTGTCGCGGGCGGCTGCACGACGACCTGGTCTTGGTGGCAGACCGGGATCGCCACCTTTTTCAGTCCGCTCATCCAGCCAGCGGCTCCGGACAGCCGGTAATGGTGAAGGCCGATGCCCCAGCCTTTGTCCGATTTGACGACGTGGCCACCGAATGTCTCCGCCATGATCTGGTGGCCGAAGCAGATGCCGATCAGTTTCGCCTTTCCTTTCGCGTCGGTGAGGAAGGCCTTGAGCGGCGCGATCCAGGGTAGATCGTCATAGACGCCGGCCGAGGAGCCGGTGATAAGATAGGCGTCCTGATCCTGAGCGTGCGCCGGGAAATGGCCGCGGGTGACATCGTAGACCGGACCGAAAGAATCGCTTCCAAGCAGGCTTTCGAACATCTCGGAATAGGTACCGAAGCGCGATTGCAGGTTACGCGGCGGGAAACCGGCTTCGAGGATGGCGATGCGCGTCAATGTCAGTCCTCCTCGAAATCGGCGGCGTGGTTGCCGAGCAGGAAACGCGGCCCGGCCCCGGCGCGCGACGCTCGGTCGCCGGGATTGTAGAGCGCGCAGCGATCGAGCGACAGGCATCCGCAGCCAATGCAGCCGTCGAGCATGTCACGCGTGCGTTCGAGCATGTCGATCCGCGCATCGAGCCGGGCGCGAAGGTGCGCGCTGATCTTCCGCCAGTCGTCGCGATTGGGTGCGCGCCCGTTCGGCAGCGTCGCAAGTTCCGCCTCGATCTCCCCCACCGTCAGGCCGAGCCGCTGCGCGATCAGCGCGAACGAAAGCCGCCTGATGTCCGAGCGGAGAAAGCGGCGCTGGTTACCGCCCGTGCGGATCGGCGCGACGAGTCCGCGCTCTTCGTAGAAGCGGATCGCGGAAACCGTGAGGCCGGTCCGCCGCGCGAGTTCGCCAATGGTCAGAAGATCGGCCACGCCCGTCTCCAAATTGAAACTTGACCTCAACTTAGCTTGAGGTTGTACGACTCGCAACAGGGGCGCTTCGGCGCAGTATAGTTATGGGGAAAAACAATGACCTCACCGAGAATCGAGCATGTCAACATGACCGTCCGCGATCCCGACCGTGCGGCGGAACTGATGCAAAGGCTGTTCGGCTGGCAGGTGCGCTGGAGCGGCGCATCGATGAACGGCGGACGCACCGTCCATGTCGGATCGGACGACCAGTATCTGGCGCTGTACACCCCGCGCACCGCGCCTTGCGACGCCGATTTTGCCAAGGGCCATCCGCTCAACCACATCGGCATCGCGGTCGAGGATCTCGACGCGGCCGAAGCGAAAGTGATCGCCGCCGGGCTGACGCCGTTCAACCATGACGATTACGCGCCCGGCCGGCGCTTCTATTTCCTCGATCCCGACGGCACCGAGTTTGAAGTGATCAGCTACGGCTGAGCGGGAGGAGGCGTTGGCGTCGCGGCAGCAGGCGGGGCCACTGCATTAGCCGCCAGTGCCGCCGCCGCGCTTTTGGCAGCTTCGGTGCCAGGCTCTGCCTTGACCGCTCTTTCATAGAAGGTCCGCGCCCCATCGCCGTCGCCCACAGCGCCGGCGACATTGCCCGCAAGCAACAGAACATCGGCGTCGTCGGGCGCGAGCTCGACCGCCTTGGCAATGTCCTTCTGCGCGCGCGGCAAATCCGCTCCGCGCATCGCGAGCGCTGCCGAGATGTACCAAGCGAACGGATCGGATCGGACCAGCGCAAGCCCCTTGTCGAGGTCGATGCGCGCGCCCTTCAAATCGTTCAGCGCCACTCCGGCGCGGGCACGGTCGAGATAGACTTCGCCGCGAAGTTCGGCAGCAAGCGTCGAAAGCGCTAGCGCCGCGTCGAAGGCCGCGCGGGCCTTCGCGCCGTCGTCGGCAGCAAGCCATGCATTGCCCGATTGCGCCCAGAAGTCAGCGCTGCGCGGGTCATGCTGGCTGTCCGCCTCGCGCGCCGCCTGCTCGAAGGCGATCGCGGCGGGTTGCCAGCGCTTCTGCGCCGCATAGGCCTGCCCAAGGCACTGGCGGGCAAAGAAGCCGCCGCCGTGCGTCAGCCACTGGCTTGCCTGTTCCGCCGCGTTGGCGGGATCCTTTTTGATGATCGCGACACACTGGCTGTACATCGACTCGTCGGACTGCGCGGGCGTCGCGGCAGCCATCAGAAGCACGAGGAGAGACGGGATCACAAGGCCTCCAGCAGACCCCTCACGGTCGATATCAGCAGCGCGATATCGCCTTCACGCGAGAGTCGGTGATCGCCGTCCTTGATCAGGATCGTCTGCACATCCGCTGAACGAACCATTTTGGCCAGCTCGAGCGCGTAGGCCCAGGGTACGTCCCGGTCGTTCTGGCCGTGGAGCAGCCGGACCGGGCAATCGACCGCGATCGGCATGTGCAGCAGCCGCAGCGCCTCGCCGCTTTCCCACAAAGCGCGGGTGGTGATCAGCGGATCATCGCCATAATCGGACGCCTGCTCCAGCCTGCCCTCGCGCAGGATCGTCATCTTCTCGTCCTGCGAATAGCCCCAGGCGGTGAAATCAGGCGCCGCCGCGATTCCGACCAGGCCGACGACGCGATCGGGCCGGGCCATGGCGGCGTGCAGCATCAGCCAGCCGCCCATCGACGAGCCGACCAGCACGACCGGGCCATCGGCGACCTGGTCGATCATCGCCAGTGCATCGTCGCGCCAGTCGGCGAGCGTCTGCTTTTCATATTCACCGCCGCTGGCGCCGCAGCCGGCATAATCGAAGCGGATATAGGCGCGCCCCTCGGCCTGCGCCCAGGCATCGAGCGCGATCGCCTTCGTTCCCTCCATGTCCGACATGAAGCCGGGGAGGAAGATGACGGTCGGACCGGTCCCGGCGCGGTGGCGATAGGCAATGGGCCGATCGTAATCGGCCTGGGGCGGTGCAATGGCTTCGGTCATGGTTTCTCTGCGGTCGATCCGTTGACTTGCGGTGCCGCCTCTGCCGCACCGCGACCGGATTCGCTATGGCTGATGACTGTTGCAGCCACGAGATCCCCGGTCACGTTGAGCGTCGTGCGGCACATGTCGAGGAAGCGGTCGACGCCGAGCACCAGGCCGATCCCGGCCGGTGGCACGCCGACCATGCCGAGGATCAGCGCGACCACCGGCAGCGAGCCCGCCGGTACACCGGCGGTGCCGATCCCGCCGAGGATGCAGACCAGCATCACGGTGACCTGCTGGGTCAAATCGAGCTCCACTCCGAACAGCTGGGCGAGAAACAGCACGGTCACGCCTTCGAACATCGCGGTGCCGTTCTGGTTTGCGGTCGCGCCGATGGTGAGGATGAAGCGCGAGATGCGCGGCGGCAGGCGCAGCCGCGTCTCGGCAACCCGCAGCGCGGTCGGAAGCGTTGCGTTCGACGAGGCGGTCGAGAAGGCCATGACCATCGCCTCCTGGCTCTCGCGGAAAAAGGCGATCGGCGACTTTGCCGCGAACAGCCGCAGGATGATCGGATAGACGATGAACATCTGGATGCCGAGCGCGAGCAGCACAACGCCGACATAGGCGCCAAGCCGGATCAGCAGGTCCCAGCCGAACAGAGCGGCAAGGTTGAACATGAAGCAGGCGATTGCGATCGGCGCCAGCCGGATGACGACGCCGATCAGGCGCATCGTCACTTCGAACAGGCCCTCGATGACAGTGCGCAGCTGGTCGACCGGTCCGCTCGGGACCAGCACCATGCCGATACCGAAGAAGAGCGCGAAGAACATGACGGCGAGCATGTCGTTGCTGGCGGCGGCCGCGAAGACGTTCGTCGGGACTATATTGAGCAGCGCCGCCATGCCAGTCGCCCGGTCGCCGCCCCCGGCGATTATCGCCTGGGCACCGGCGCTGCTGTTGGCGAGCAGCGCGCGCGCCTGCGCTGGGTCGACGCCGCGGCCGGGCTGGAGCAGATTGACGACCAGCAGGCTGACCGCGACAGCGACGATCGACACGACCACCGTATAGATTATCGTCTTGATGCCAACCCGCTTGAGCGTCGCCATTTCGCCCATTTCGGACACGCCCATGACCAGCGCCGAAAACAGCAACGGGATGACGAGCATGAACAGAAGGCGAAGAAAGATCTGGCCGATCGGACCGGTGACATAGGTCGTGACGGTCACCACCCAATCCGCCCCTGGCGCCGCGGCGAAGGCGACCAGTCCTGCGCCGAGACCGACCGCGAAGCCGATCAGCATCTGCGTCTGCAGCTTCAATTGACGGTTGTCGGTCAGTCCGTCGCCGTGCACGCGATGTGCTCCTTCCAGTCTCTCATCGCAAAGGCGATTGTACGGCGCGGGTCAAGCACCGGCTTGCACCGCGCGCCGAACAGCGGGCATAAGCCGCGCTCTTTTCCACCTGCAACGACAGCGAAACCAGCACGATGACGGCCCAGTATAAGATCACGCTTCCGGATGGCTCGGCGCGAGAAGTCTCGCCGGGAACCACTCCGGCCGACGTGGCGGCTGCGATCGGGCCGGGACTTGCGAAAGCTGCGCTGGCCGCGCGGATCGATGGCGAGCTGCGCGACCTCAATCGCCCGTTCGAAGGGGACGCGGCACTGGCGTTGGTCACGGCGCGCGACGAGGCGGATGCGCTCGAGTTGGCGCGTCACGATTTCGCGCATGTCCTCGCCGAGGCGGTGCAAAATTTGTTCCCGGGAACGCAGATCACGTTCGGCCCATCGACCGACGACGGATTCTATTATGATTTCGCGCCCAAAGACCGGCCGTTCACCGAAGAGGATCTCCCGGCGATCGAGGAAGAGATGCGCCACATCATCGCCCGTGACGAGCCTTTGGTGCGCGAGGTGTGGACGCGGGACAAATTGATTGCGCATTTCAACGCACAGGGCGAAAGCTTCAAGGCCGAATGGGCGGCGGACCTCCCCGAGAATGAGGAACTGACGGTCTACCGCGCCGGCGAATGGCTCGACATGTGCCGCGGGCCGCATCTGCCCTCGACGGGCAAGCTCGATCCGGCCGCTTTCAGGTTGACACGCGTATCGGGCGCTTATTGGCGCGGCGACCAGCGCAATGCGATGCTGTCGCGCATCTACGGCACCGGCTGGCTCAACAAAAAGCAGCTCGACGAGCATCTGGTCCGGCTCGAGGAAGCCGCCAAGCGCGACCACCGCAAGCTGGGGCGCGAGATGGACCTGTTCCATTTCCAGGAGGAAGCCGCCGGGTCGATCTTCTGGCACGCGCCCGGCTGGACGCTCTACCAGGCACTCGAACAATATATGCGCCGCCGCCTGCGCGATGCGGGCTACGAAGAGGTGCGCACGCCGCTCGTCTACAGCAATAAATTCTGGGTCACGTCGGGCCATTGGGAGAAGTTTCGCGAGAATATGTTCGTCATTCCCGACGAACGCCCCTCGACCGACCCGGACCAGCCGTTGATCTCGGGCGATCCGCTCTATCTCGCGCTCAAGCCGATGAACTGCCCGGCACATATCCAGATCTATGGCCAGGGCATCCGCAGCTATCGCGACCTGCCGATACGGATGGCCGAGTTCGGCAACTGCCACCGCAACGAGCCGCATGGCGCGCTGCACGGGCTGATGCGCGTGCGCCAGTTCGTTCAGGACGACGCGCATATCTTCTGCCGCGAGGACCAGTTCCTCGACGAGTCGGTGCAGTTCATCGCGCTGTTGAGGCGGGTCTATGACGACCTGGGCTTCACCGACTGGTTCGTGCGGCTGGCGACAAGGCCCGATCAGCGCGCCGGCTCGGACGAGGTCTGGGACAAGGCCGAAGCCGGACTGGAGCAGGCGCTCAACGCTGCCCACATTCCGTTCGAATGGGCTCCGGGCGAGGGCGCCTTTTACGGCCCGAAGATCGAATTCCATCTGCGCGACGCGATCGGCCGCAGCTGGCAGTGCGGGACGCTGCAGCTCGATTTCGTACTGCCCGACCGCTTCGACATGGCCTATGTCGGCGAAGATGGCGAGAAGCACCGGCCGGTCATGCTCCACCGCGCGATCGTTGGTTCGATGGAGCGGTTTATCGCCATCTTGCTCGAGAATTATGCCGGCAAGGTGCCGCTGTGGCTTGCACCGACGCAGGCGGTGGTCGCGACGATCGTATCGGATGCCGACGCTTACGCAGGCGAAATACTCGACGCGCTGAAGGCCGCCGGAATCCGCGCCGAAGCCGACCTTCGCAATGAGAAGATCAACTACAAGATCCGCGAGCACAGCCTCGCCAAGGTCCCCAATTTGCTCGTCGTGGGCAAACGCGAAGCCGAAGAGCGGACGGTCGCGCTGCGCCCGCTCGGCGTCGATGCGCGGCAGGAAGTCCTTGGCCTCGATGCCCTGATTGCACGGCTGCGCACCGAAGCCGTGCCGCCGGACTGCCGCGGCTAGCGGGCAACAGGACGAGTAAATTCGGCCGCTTTGGCCCGCGTGTCTTTCCTTTGACCCGCGGAATCATTACGTCAGGCGCTTCGATCAGGTTTTAGGAGACACAGCTATACGTCCCCCTCTCGTCCGGCGCCCGACCGCGCCACCAATGAACGGCCCCCGCTTCAACGAATTCATTACTGCGCCCAAAGTGCGTGTGATCGATGAGAATGGCGAGAATCTCGGGGTCCTGCTCACCCCCGAAGCGATCGAGCAGGCAGCTGCAGTAGGACTCGACCTCGTCGAGGTCTCACCCAATGCCGACCCGCCCGTCGCCAAGTTCCTCGACGTCGGAAAATTCAAATATGAGGCCCAGAAAAAGGCCAATGCCGCGCGCAAGTCGCAGCGGACGCAGGAGATCAAGGAGATCAAGATGCGTCCCAACATCGACGATCACGACTATGACGTGAAGATGCGCTCTGTGCAGAAGTTCCTCGGTGAGGGCGACAAGGTGAAAGTCACCTTACGCTTTCGCGGCCGTGAGCTTGCGCATGGCGAGCTCGGCATGCGCCTGCTCGAACGGGTCCAGGCCGACGTCACCGAAACTGCCAAGGTCGAACAGCATCCGCGCATGGAAGGCCGGCAGATGCTGATGGTGCTCGCGCCGAAATAAGGCGCGCTACGCCGCCTTGAGCGGCTCCTTCCAGCCTTCGCCCGCCGCTTGCAGCAGTCGTTCCTGCATCGCTTTGAGGCGGGCGGGCTGGGCGATCTTCTCGCCGTCGAAGCTGGTCAGGTAGAAAACATCCACCGCCCGCTCGCCATAAGTGGCGACGTGCGCCGAATGAATCGTCGCGCGCGACTGGTAGAGCGCCTGCGCCAGACCGCTGAGCAAGGCGGCGCGATCGCGCGCGTTGACCTCGACGACGGTGTAGCGATTCGACGCCTCGTTATCGATGAACACTGCCGGCTGGATCAGGAACGCATCGGCGCGGGCGAGCGGCAGGGCCTTGGCTTCGAGCTTCTCGCGCGGCGGGTCAGCGCCTTCCACAGCTGCAATGACGCTCTGCTCGAGCCGCCGAAGCTGGTGCTTGTCCGCGAACGGCAGGCCGCCCGCATCCTGGATCAGGAAATTGTCGAGTGCCATGCCGTCGGTGGTGGTGTGGATGCGCGCGTCGATGATGTTCGCTCCGGCCAGGCTGATCGCGCCGGCGATGCGGTAGAACAGGCCGGGCACGTCCTTCGAATAGACAGTCAGCAGGGTCGCACCGCGTTCCTTCTGTACGCCCACCCAATAAGGTTTGGCCTCGGTTGGATCGCGCATCGATTCGTCGACAAAGCGGGCGTTATGGGCGAGCGCCTCGATCGGCTCCGCGAGCCAGTAGGACGCGGGGAGACGGTCGGCGAATCGTGCGAACCGCGCCTTGTCCCATTTGAGACGCGCGGCAAGCTGGGCCTTGATCTCTTCGACCTTCTCCTGCCGGCCGCTTTGCTTGTGCCCGAGCCGAAGCAGCTCTTCGGTCGACTCGAACAGCTGGGTCAGCAGCTGGCGCTTCCAGCCATTCCATACCCCCGGCCCGACCGCCCGAATATCGACCACGGTGAGCATCAGCAGAAGATGCAGCCGCTCGAGGCTTTGCACCTGTTCGGCAAAATCGGCGATCGTCTTGGGATCGCTGAGGTCGCGGCGAAACGCGGTGTTCGACATTTGCAGGTGCCAGACTACCAGCCACGCGACGGTCTCGGTCTCGGCCGGAGTCAGGCCGAAGCGCGGGCAGAGGCGATACGCCACCTCGCCGCCCAATTTGCTGTGGTCGCCGCCACGTCCCTTGGCGATGTCGTGGAGCAGCACCGCGACATAGAGCACGCGCCGCGATGCGATCCGCTTGAACAATTGGGTCGAGATCGGGTGATCTTCATTGAGCTCACCATTCTCGATCCGCGCCAGCAGGCCGATCGCGCGGATCGAATGCTCGTCGACGGTATAGTGATGATACATGTCGAATTGCATCTGTGCGACGACCCGGCCGAAATCGGGAACGAAGCGGCCGAACACGCCGGCCTCGTTCATCCAACGAAGCACGGTTTCCGGATCGCGCCGCGAGGTCAGCACATCGAGGAAGAAGGCGTTGGCGCGCGGATCCGATCGCACATTGCCATCGATCAGCTTCGCATCGCGGCTCGCGGTACGCATCGCCATCGGATGGATCTCGACACCATGCTTGTCGGCCAGGGCAAAAATCTCGACGAGCCGGACGGGATCCTGGGCAAAGAAATCGTCGGATGGAAGCGCGAGCCGGCCGCGATCGAGCACGAAGCCGTCGAGATTTCGCAGTCGCCGGCGAAATGCAGGCAGGCCGAAGCGACGGCCGCGGCGCGCGAACTTCTCGTCGAGATGCGCGAGAAATACGCCGGTCAGGTCGCCGACCATTTTGGCGTGCAGGAAATAATGCTGCATGAAGCGCTCGACCGACGACTTCCCCGGCCGGTCGGCATAATGCATGCGTTCAGCCAGCTCGCGCTGGAAGTTGAAGGTCAGCCGGTCCTCGGCGCGGCCGGCGATCAGATGCAGGTTGCAGCGCACCGCCCAGAAGAAGCGTTCGGCCTTCTGGAACTGGCGCAGCTCCTCGGAAGAGAACAGCCCGACGTCGACAAGCTCCTCGACCGACTGCAGCCGGTAGGCATATTTGCCGATCCAGTAGAGCGTATGCAGATCGCGAAGGCCGCCCTTGCCCTCTTTGACATTGGGTTCGACGACATAGCGGCTGTCGCCCATCCGTCGGTGCCGCTCGTCGCGCTCGGTAAGCTTTTCGGTGACATAATCCGCCGCATGGCCGGCAACGACCTGGTTCCAGAAGCGGTTGCGCGCTTCCTCGTAGATGGCTTCGTCGCCCCAGACGTAGCGCGCCTCGAGCAATGCGGTGCGAACGGTATGATCCTGCGTCGCGACATGGATCATTTCGTCCACCGACCGGCTCGAGTGACCGACCTTCAGGCCGAGGTCCCACAATATGTAGAGAATCGATTCGATGACTTGCTCGGCCCAGCTGCTGAGCTTCCAAGGCGTGACGAAGGCAATATCTACGTCGGAATAAAGCGCCATTTCACCACGGCCGTAGCCGCCGACCGCGAGCAGCAGCAGCCGCTCGCCGCTGGTCGGATTGCTGATCGGGTAGAAGCGGGCGATGACGAAGTCATGCGCGAGCCGGATGATCTGGTCGGCGAGAAACGCATAGGCAGCGGCCGTCTCGGTGCCCTGGTACGGCTTTTCCTCGAGCCGGCGGGCGATCTCGGCGCGACCATCGAACAAGGCCTGCTTGAGCAATGCGGTGGCGGCTTGCCGCAGACGCGCCTGATCCTCGTCCTCCAGCGCCTCAAGGCGCTCGGACAGCGCGCGGCGATCGATGATGGCGCGCTGATTGGGAAGGGCATGAGGATTTCGCATCGCCAGGATTTAGGGGTCGATCGCGTCGCTTGCCAGCCGCTTGAGCTGGTAAAGCGCCTCAAGCGCTTCGCGCGGGCTGAGCGCGTCCGGGTCAATTCCAGCCAAAGCGGCTTGCACAGGATCGGGCGCCGGCGCGGGCGGCTCGGCCTGCGCGGCGGCGAAAAGCGGCAGATCGTCGAGGCCCGCAGCAATGCCGCCGGTTGCGGCGCGGCCTTCCTCAAGCTTGGCAAGCACCGAGCGCGCGCGTGCGATCACCGGCGGCGGCAGACCCGCAAGCTTGGCGACCGCGAGCCCGTAGCTGCGGTCGGCAGGGCCGGCGGCGACCTCATGAAGCAGGACGAGGTCACCCTTCCATTCACGCGCGCGGACATGGCGCAGCGACAGAGCGTCGAGCCGCTCGGCAAGCCGCGTCAGCTCATGATAATGGGTTGCGAACAGGCAGCGGCAGCGGTTGCGGTCGTGGATCGCCTCGACCACCGCCCAGGCGATCGCGAGCCCGTCGTAGGTCGATGTGCCGCGTCCGACCTCGTCGAGAATGACAAAGCTTCGATCGGTGGCCTGGGCGATGATCGCCGCGGTTTCGACCATTTCGACCATGAAGGTCGAACGCCCCCTGGCAAGATTGTCCGAGGCGCCGACGCGGCTGAACAACCGGTCGACCAGACCCAGGGTCGCATTCGTCGCTGGCACGTAGGAACCGGCCTGCGCGAGCAATGCGATCAGCGCATTCTGCCGCAGGAAGGTCGACTTGCCGCCCATGTTGGGACCGGTGACGAGCCAGAGCCTCTGGTCTTCGGACAGCCTGCAATCATTGGCGACGAATCGCTCGCCGCTCGCACGCACCGCCTGTTCGACGACCGGATGGCGGCCGCCCTCGACTTCGAAACAGGCGTGGTCGACCAGCCGCGGCCGGCACCAGCCATCCTCGGCGGCGCGCTGGGCCAGTCCCGCCGCGACGTCGATCCGGGCAAGCGCGTCCGCGGCCGCTGCAATCGCATCGGCGCGCTCGCGGGCCGCGCCGATCAGCTCTTCGAGATGCGCCGCCTCGGCGGCCAGCGCGTGCGCGCCTGCCTGGCCGACCTTGACCGCCTGCTCATGAAGGTCGGCGGCGTTGAAGCGAACGACGCCGGCGAGCGTCTGGCGATGCGTGAAGCCGGTTTCAGCGCCCATCAGCGAATCGGCATGCCGCGCCGGTACCTCGATATGATAGCCGAGCACATTGTTGTGGCGGATCTTGAGCGCGGAAATTCCGGTCCGGCCGCGATACTCCGCTTCGAGCGCGGCAATCGCGCGCCGTGCTTCGCCGCCCGTTCCACGCAATGCGTCGAGCGAGGCGTCATAGCCTTCGGCGATATAGCCGGCCTGCCCGGCATCGATCGGTGGAGACGCAATCAGCGCACGCGCCAACAGATCGACGAGGGCGTCATGGCCCACCAGAGTCGGCAAAAGCTGCGCCAGTAGCGATGGAGTATCGGCAATTCCCGCAAGATAATCGTGAAGCCGGCGCGCCTCCTGAAGCCCGTCGCGAAGCTGGCCAAGATCGCGCGGGCTGCCACGCCCCGAAACGATGCGCCCAAGCGCGCGGCCGATATCGGGAAGAGCCTTTAGCTGGCGCCGCGCCGACTCGCGCGCCCCGGAATCGCGCTCGAACATGGCGACCAGCTCCAGCCGGGCCTCGATCGCGTCGCGGCGAAGCAGCGGCGCGCCGATGTCGGCGGCAAGCAGCCGCGCGCCCGCGCCGGTCACCGTCCGGTCGATTGCCGCCAGCAGGCTGCCGGCGCGATTGCCCGAAGCATTGACGGTGAGCTCCAGGCTTTCGCGCGTCGCGGCGTCAATCAACATATTATCGCCGGCACTGCGCAGGGTGGGCGCGCGCAGGAAGGTCAGAGATTCGCGCGCAACTTCATCCAGATAGGCGAGCAATCCGCCGGCTGCGGCAAGCGATGCGCGATCGAAGGCACCGAAGCCGTCGAGGGTCGCCACACCGAAACGCTCGCGCAGCCTTTTCTCCGCTCCGATGCTGTCGAAACCGCGCGTGCGAATCTGGACGGTGCGCCCGGCGAGCGCCTCAGGCACGATGATCTCCGCCGCCTCGAGCCGCGCAAGCTCGGCATCGAGCATCGCAGGCGGGATCGAGCCAAGCTCGAACCGGCCCGTCGAAACATCGGCGGCGGCCAGCCCGAACCTGTCGCCGACCCGTGCAACGGCAACCAGCCAGTTTGCGCTTCGTGAATCGAGCAGGGCTTCCTCGGTGAGCGTGCCTGCAGTCACGACGCGAACGATCGCCCGGTCCACGAGCGACTTCGAACCCCGCTTGCGCGCCTCGGCAGGGCTTTCGATCTGCTCGGCGATGGCGACGCGATGGCCGGCTTTGATCAGCCGCGCGAGATAAGCTTCGGCGGAATGGGCAGGCACGCCGCACATCGGGATCCGTGTGCCTTCATGCTCACCGCGCGCGGTGAGCGCGATGTCGAGACACGCAGCGGCAATTGCGGCGTCTTCGAAGAACAGTTCGAAAAAGTCGCCCATGCGATAGAAAAGCAGGCAGTCGGACGCCTCGGCCTTGAGCGCGAGATATTGCGCCATCATCGGAGTAGGCGCGGATCCGCCCGGTGCGCCTGCCTCCTGTTCGGGTCTCGCCTTGGTCGCCATGCGATCAACGATAAAGCGTCTCCGCCACTTGCGGAACCGGCTTCGTGATATGGCGCAGGCGATTGTCGCGGCGGCCCGGTGACAATCAGCCCCGATCTTTGTACCGAAGCCGCCAGCAAGGGCGCGACGGGCAGAAAATGCGTCTCGAGGTGACGGGGATGACCAATGGGGTCCACCGAACGAAGCAGCGGACTTGCAGCGGCGACAAAGCGCAGCCTACACGCTGCCACAAAGGATGCGGGAATGAGCGAAGGCAGCAACGTCAAATTTTCGGAACAGGAGGCCTTGCTGTTCCACAGCGAGGGCCGGCCAGGGAAGATCGAGATTATCGCGACAAAGCCGATGGCGACGCAGCGCGACCTCAGTCTTGCCTATTCGCCGGGTGTCGCGGTGCCGGTACGCGCGATCGCCGACAATCCTGCCGCCGCCTATGATTACACCGCCAAGGGCAATCTGGTGGCCGTCATATCGAACGGCACGGCGATCCTGGGCATGGGTAATTTGGGGGCGCTTGCGTCAAAGCCGGTGATGGAAGGCAAGGCGGTGCTGTTCAAGCGCTTCGCCGACGTAGACGCGATCGACATCGAGGTCGCGACCGAGGATGTCGACGCGTTCGTCAATGCGGTGGCCCTGCTCGAGCCGACCTTCGGCGGAATCAACCTCGAGGACATCGCCGCGCCCGCATGCTTCATCATCGAGCAGACCTTGCGCGAGCGGATGAACATACCGGTGTTCCACGACGACCAGCACGGCACCGCGATCATCACCGCCGCGGGCATCATCAACGCCTGCCACCTGACCGGCAAGCGGATGCAGGACGTGAAGGTAGTGGTCAACGGCGCCGGTGCCGCGGCGATCGCCTGCACCGAGCTGATCAAGGCGATGGGTGTTCTTCACGACCATGTGACGATGTGCGACCGAAAGGGCGTGATCTATCGCGGTCGCCAAGGGGGTCTCGACCAGTGGAAATCGGCGCATGCGATCGATACCGACGCACGCACGCTCGAGGAGGCACTGGTCGGCGCCGATATATTCCTCGGCCTTTCGGTCGGTGGCGCAGTCACCGCCGCGATGGTCGAGAAGATGGCGCTCAAGCCGATCATCTTCGCCATGGCCAACCCCGACCCGGAAATCTCGCCGCCTGACGCCATTGCGGCCCGGCCCGATGCGATCATTGCCACCGGCCGGTCGGACTATCCCAACCAGGTCAATAATGTGCTTGGTTTTCCGTTCCTGTTCCGCGGCGCGCTCGACGTGCGGGCGACGACCATCAACGACGAGATGAAGATCGCGGCCGCGCATGCGCTGGCCGACCTTGCCCGCCAGCAGGTGCCCGAGGAAGTCGCCGCCGCCTATGGCGGGCGGGCGCAGCGCTTCGGCCCGAATTACATCATTCCCGCGCCGTTCGATCCGCGGCTGATTGAGGTGATCCCGGCCGCGGTCGCCAAGGCGGCGATGGACAGCGGCGTCGCCCAGTTTCCGATCAAGGATATGAGCGTCTATCGCAGCCAGCTGCGATCGCGGCTCAACCCGACCAATTCGGTGCTGTCGCTTGCCTATGAGACCGCGCGCGCCAACCCCAAAAGGGTGCTGTTTGCCGAGGGTGAGGAAGACGTCGTGTTGCGCGCCGCGCTTGCGGTCCGCGACGGCGGCTATGGCATTCCAGTGCTGGTCGGCCGCGAGAACGTCCACGACAAGCTGCGCGCAATGGGCGTCGATAATCCAGAATCGATCGAGGTTCACAACAGCCGCACTTCGCCTTTGGTCCCGAAGATGGTCGAATATCTTTACGGCCGCCTGCAGCGGCGCGGCTATCTGCAGCGCCAGATCGAGCGGATGGTCAATCAGGACCGCAACACCTTTGCGGCGCTGCTGCTCGCGCTTGGCGAAGCCGACGTCATGATCAGCGGCGTCACGCGCCCCTATGCGCAGACGCTGCGGCAGGTCCGCCGCGTCATCGATCCGGCGGCCGACCGAACGCCATTGGGAATCCACATCCTGGTCGGCAAGACCCACACGACCTTCATGGCCGACACGACGGTCAATGAACGGCCGACGGCCGAGCAACTCGCCGACATCGCCGAGCAGACTGCGGCGGTAGCGCGGCGCATGGGGCACGAACCGCGCGTTGCATTCCTTTCCTATTCGACGTTCGGCAACCCGCCCGGCGGACATGTCGAGCCGGTTCGGGAGGCCGTCCGGCTGCTGGACGACCGCATCGTCGATTTCGAATATGAAGGCGAGATGGGGCCCGACGTCGCGCTCAATCCCGAATTCAGGCGCTTCTATCCGTTCAGCCGCCTGTCGAAACCTGCCAACGTGCTGGTAATGCCGGGTCTGCAGTCAGCAAATTTGTCGGCCAAGCTTCTGCGTGAGCTAGGCGGGGATTCGGTGATCGGGCCGATGCTGGTCGGGATGGAGCGCCCGCTGCAGGTCGCTTCGATGACGTCGACCGCGTCGGACCTTGTGACGCTCGCCGTGCTGGCCGCGAGCGAGATCGCCATCTAGCAGCTAGACCTAGGGGCCGGGCGGAGCACCGCCCATGCCGCCGGCGCCCACAGTGCCAATGTTACCGAACAGTTCGGAGAAGAAGCTCTTGTGACGGCCGAGCGTCGGAGTCTTATCGGTTTCGGGTGTGATCGAAGCGATCTTCTCGAGACCCGTGCGATCGACGGACGCGACATTCCCCTGGGTGTCGAAACGAACGTGGAGCAGGGTCTGCGCGGTGGGCTTGGGCTTGCCGAAAGCCAGCTGGCGTGTGTTGCGCGAAACATAATACCAGTCGTTCTGGTCGAACTGGCCGACAAAGGTCGGTCGTCCAAGCGTACCAGCAACCGAATCCCGGTTGTCGACGCCGGGCTGAATAGATCCGACCAAGGTCTCGTCGACGATATAGCCGCGATGTTCGCGAAGCTTGGCGCAGCCGCCGGTCATGGCGAGCAGGCCAAGGGCCAAGCCGGTCATGAGGATTCGACCATGTCCGAGGGGCATTGAAAAATTCTCCTAAAGCTGTCGACGTACCAGGCCTTATAAAGACCGCATCGACACCTGCCTTGCGGGCGCAGGCTGGACACTCAATATGCCCTGACGAACCCGCGACGCAAGTACGCCCGTCACAGCTAAGAAGGAAGGTGTGAGTTTGCTCAAGGAGATATTCGGCGCCAGAAAGGCGCCCGCGCAGGTCCGGACGCTGTATGACAATATCGTCGTCGCGGGCCGCGACCCGCGCTGGTATGTCGAGGGCGGCGTGCCCGACACGATCGACGGCCGGTTCGACATGATCGCGGCACTGCTCGCGCTGGTCCTGCTGCGCCTCGAGGCCGACGGCGATGCCAGCCGCGTGGCATCGATCGCGCTGACCGAGATATTCGTCGATGACATGGAGGGAAGCCTGCGCCAGATCGGGATCGGCGACCTCGTCGTCGGCAAGCATGTCGGACGCATGATGGGCGCGCTCGGCGGCAGGCTCGGAGCGTTTCGCGACGCCGCATCGAACGGCCAGGACCTGACAGCCGCGGTACGGCGCAACATCTTCCATGAAGCACCGCCCTCCGAGGATGCGCTGATATTCGTTGCGAGCCGGCTCGATCATTTCAGGAAGCAGCTCGATGCCTTCGGTGCAGCCAAGATCAGGGCCGGCGCACTGCCTTTGCCATGAGCGAGCCAGTACCAGAATTCAGCCGCCCGCTGCGCATCGACAGCTTGGGTGCGACCGCGCGGACGCTGCAGGTCGAAGCCAATGAGGACGAGCGGGCCGCGCTGGCGCGGCGCTTCGGTCTCGTCGCAATCGATCGGCTTGAGGCCGAACTCGCGCTGACCCGAGACGGCGAGCGCGTCACGGCGGCGGGACGATTGCGCGCCCAAGTCACGCAAAGCTGCGTCGCATCAGGCAATCCAGTCGGGGCCGAGGTCGATGCAGGGTTCGAGATCGCATTCGCACCAAGGCCCGAACCGGCACCCGAAGAGATCGAGCTGAGCGAAAGCGATTGCGATATCGTCTTCTATTCGGGTTCGGAGATCGATGTCGGCGAGGCCGTTGCCGAGACGTTATCATTGAATCTCGACCCGTGGCCGCGTGCGCCGGACGCCGACGACGCGCTCAAGAAGGCTGGAATCAAGGCCGAGCATGAAGTCGGCCCATTTGCGGCGCTCGCGGCTCTGAAGGACAAGCTGAAGCGCTAGCCCCGGCGGTTCGGCGGTTCAGAACGGGACGTCGTCGTCAAGATCGCTTTCGAATGCGGGCTGCGGCCGCTGCTGGCCCCCACCACTGCTGCTGCCGCTACCACCACCGCCGCTGCTGCCGCCATAGCCCGCACTTTCGTAATCGTCGCCGCCGTAGCTGCCGCCGCCGTCGCGCCGGTCGAGCATCACCAGCTCGCCGCGGAAGCGCTGCAGCACCACCTCGGTCGAATAACGATCCTTGCCATCATTGTCCTGCCATTTGCGGGTTTGAAGCTGGCCCTCGAGATAGACCTTCGAGCCCTTGCGCAGATATTGCTTTGCGACCTTGCCCAAATTCTCGTTGAAGATGACGACGCGATGCCATTCGGTACGCTCCTGGCGCTGGCCGTCGCGGTCCTTCCAATTCTCCGAAGTGGCGACATTGAGGTTCACGACCTCGCTGCCGCTGTTCAGCGAGCGCACTTCAGGATCCTGCCCGAGATTGCCGACCAATGTGACCTTGTTGACGCTTCCCGCCATCGTTCCTGCTCCTAGAATCCGAGCAATGTGGCTAACCAGAAAGTGGCGCCGGCGGCAAGGTAGGCCAGAATAAAGAGATAGCCGACCATAAAGGCTGGCCACTTCCAGCCATTGGTTTCGCGCCGCGTGACGGCGATCGTGGAGAGACATTGCGGCGCGAATACGAACCAGGCAAGGAAGGCGAGCGCGGTCGGCAGGCTCCAGCGACCGCGCAACTGGTTGCCAAGCGCTTCCGTGGTCCTTCCTTCGTCTTCGTCCTGGATCGAATAAGCGGTGGCAAGCGCCGACACCGCGACCTCGCGCGCCGCCATTGCCGGGATGAGCGCGAGCGAAATCTCGTGGTTGAAGCCGACCGGGCGCATGATGACCTCAAGTCCCGAGGCCAGCCTTCCCGCAACCGAAACATCGAGCTGATTCTCGCCCGGCTTCGCCTGCGGGAAGGAAAGCAGCGCCCACAATATGACCGTCGAGACGAGGATGATCGTTCCAGCGCGCTTGAGGAAGATCAGCGCGCGCTGCCACAGGCCAAGCACAATATCGCGCAGGTGCGGCGCCTGATATTTGGGCATTTCCATCATGAAGCCCTGATTGGCGCCCCTGGTAACGGTGTGCCGGAGGACGAGCGCCGCGCCGAGCGCGCCAACGATGCCGATGACATAGAGCCCGAACATCACCAGCCCCTGAAGGCCGATCCCGTAGCCGATATTCCTCGCCGGAATGAGTGCGGCGATGATCAGTCCGTATACCGGAATCCTGGCCGAACAGGTCATCAGCGGGGCGACCAATATGGTCGTCAGCCGGTGCTTCGGATCCTCGATCGTGCGCGTCGCCATGATGCCCGGCACCGCACAGGCGACGGACGAAAGCAATGGAATGAACGCATGCCCCGACAGTCCCGCACTGGCCATCAACCGGTCCATCAGGAAAGCAGCCCGCACCATATAGCCGGTCGATTCGAGCAGCAGGATGAAGAAGAACAGGATCAGGATCTGCGGCAGGAAAACGATCACCGCACCGACGCCCTTGATGACTCCATCGACCAGCAGCGAGCGGAGCAGGCCGGGTGGCAGTGTGGCGACGACTAAGGTTTCGACATCGCCGAACCGCGCGCCGATGAAATCGGCTGGCGGTTTTGCCCAGGCGAACACCGCCTGGAACATGATGAACATGATTGCGACGAAGATAAAGAGACCAAAGACCGGGTGCAGCGCGACGGCGTCGAGGCGGCCGCTCCAGCGACGCTTCGCAGTTTCGGCGACAATTGCCCGGCCGGCAATCGCACGCGCGCGCCGCTGCGCGGCCACGACATCCTCCATCGAATGGCTCTGCGCCTGACGCGGCCTGCCGACCGCCGCGCCAAGAGCCTCCCTGAGCTCGTCGAGGCCACGCCGGCGTACCGCCACGGTCTCGATCACCGGCACGCCAAGCTCGCGCGCCAATATGCCGCTGTCGATCGTGAGACCGTCGCGTGCGGCGAGATCGACCATGTTCAGCGCGACGACCGTCGGCAGGCCAAGCGCGATGACCTGGAGCGCGAACCGCAAATGATTGTCGAGGTTGGTCGCATCGATCACGAGCAGCACCGCATCGGGCTGGCGCTCGCCCTGCTGGCGTCCGATCACGACATCGCGCGTGACTTCCTCATCCGGGCTCGATGCCTCGAGGCTGTAGGCGCCGGGCAAGTCGACGAGTTCGGCGGGACGCCCGTCGGGAAGCGACAGCCGGCCCGACTTACGCTCGACCGTCACGCCCGGATAATTGCCGACCTTCTGGTGGGCACCGGTCAGCTTGTTGAACAGCGCGCTCTTGCCGGCATTGGGATTGCCGACGACAGCAATCATCGGGATCGAGGTCATGCCGCGGTATCGACCGAAATCGTCTGGGCGCACGAGCGCCGAATCGCGACCATCATCCGTCCGATCCGTATCGCAAGCGGATCGCGGCCGATCAGTCCGCCATGCAGCGCCTCGACGCGCACGCCCTCATCGAGCCCGAGGTTGCGCAGGCGCTTTGCCTCCGAGGGAGTCAGGTCATTCCACCGAACCGAAACCACCGTCGCAGGCGTGGAGAATGGGAGCTTATCGAGACGCACTTCTGCCTGAATTCCAATGGCTGCTGCGACTGATTATCAATAACGAGAGAGTAATACCAGAGGCGCGTGGACGGCGACCGCAAATCAACGGCCGCGCCTGGGTTCACGCAGCACTGCGATCGATCAATAGCTTGCGCGGTATTGGAACAGCCATCGCGCCGCTGGATTGTGCGCGCGGCTGCTGGCGCGCGACAACATAGCGCGAGCGACCCCAGAATTTCGCCTGATAGAGCGCCGCATCGGCTTCGCCGAGCAAAGCGCCGAGATCCATCCCGTGATCGGGGAAGAGGGCAATGCCGACGCTCACACCGATGAACGCCGCTTCATCGTCGATGCAAAAGCCGCGCTGACCGATCGCCGCGACGAGACGCGCGCCGACGGTGCGGGCCGCGACCAGGTCACCGCCGGCGGCGAGCACGACAAATTCGTCGCCGCCGATGCGAGCGACGGCGTCTTCCGGGCGGCAGATACCGCGGAGCCGTTCAGCGACGGCTTTCAGAAGCTCGTCACCCGCCTGGTGCCCCAGGCGGTCGTTGATGCCCTTGAAGCCATCGAGATTGAGATAGTGAAGCGCAAAGCTTTCGTTGCGCCCGGTCCATTCAGCGACCGTGCGAGCAAGCCCGGCGCGGTTCAGAAGCCCGGTCAGCGCATCCTGGCTGGCCCGCTGCTCAGTCTCGCGCTCGGCAAGCATCGTGCGGACCATCATCTTGTTCAGGCGAAAGGCCGCAATCGCCATGCTCGCCGCAAACAGAGGCAGCTGCAGGGCGACGATCATCAGCAGCAGATCGCCGGAGAGTAACGCCGCCATCGCGCACGGCAACAGGCTGAGCAGGATCATGGCAACGACAATCCGGGGCGCGGCGAAGTTACGGAAACAGGTGCCCCCCACCAACCCTGCAACCGACAGGCAGCCAAGCGTGATTGCGATCCAATCGCCACTCGCGATAGAGATGAACGAACCAAAACCGATCGTCGCAGCCCAGGCGAGCGCCAACGCGGTATGGATCTCAATCGGGCCCCGCGTCCCGGCAAGCACGGCCCTGCGTCCGGCAGCAAGCAACGGCAAGCGCGCCATTCCAAGAAGGGCGACAAACGCTGCCCAGAGCGCGAAGGGCGGCGTCGCGACGTGGACCGCGAGCGCAATCGAAATCAGCAGGCTGTTGAACAAGCCGATAAAAAAGGATGCGCTGTTCGTGTAAAGGCTGTGCAGAAGGGCGAGCCGCGTTTCCGGCGGCAATTCGCCGTGCGGCTCCACCAGCCAAAGCAGCAGCTTCCTTGCCGGTTGATCGTCCTTGCGCCTGAGCTTGATCACGTCTGCGCCTCCAGAAGGATCGCCGCTGTGCTGTGTGCGGGTCCGTCCAGCCTAGATATTCGGGGAAGTTTAACCTCGCCACGCGGCCCGGCCTGTGGATAGCCGCAGCGGAACGTGGCCATCACAGCCGCCGCTGGAGCGGATTAACCCGCAAGGCGATAATTTGCGTTCACCATATTCGGCACTTGCGGCCGCGTTAATGCCCTATCTCGGCCTAGACTGCCGGATAGCGGAGCCGGCCAAGAAAGCGGCTGAGGCTGGGCAGGCGCTCGCTGCCTGTACGCCATCTTCCCTTCAACTTCTCGATCCGCATCACGTCGTCGATGCGGCGGTCGAGGAAGCCGCGGGTTTCGGCGAAGTCGGCGCTCTCGTCATCGAGGAAGACGAGCAAGGTGGAGGTGTAAAGCGCCGCCAATATCCCGCGCTTGCTGTAATGGTTGAAATCGGTCGAGGCGTCGCCGGCCACGCGCCACATATGATCGGCGGCGCGCCAGGCGAGCCGGGCGGTGTGCAGCGCATTTTGCGGCTGCGAGAGAATCGCGAAGGCGCGGCGCAGCGCTTCCTTGTGCGGCGCCATGCTCTCGAGCCGGTGCAGGACGAGATGATGGATCCGCTCGCGGATCTTGAGTTCGCCGACCCGCTCGCGCGGCCAGGTGGCGGCCATGATCTCGTCGAGCGATTCGAACCAGCTGTCGATCATTCCGACCGCGCCGCCGGGAAAGGCAAGGCGGGCGCGCTCGACGGGTACACCAAGCTGTGCGGCGGCATTGGCGAGCGCGGCCTCGTTCCAGCCATCGAATATGGCATGGCCAGGAATGAGCGGCGCGAGCGCTACCCGCAGCTCGTCGAGTGTCATTTCGCCTGGATGTGTCATGTTCCTCTCCGGACCTCGCCAAGATGAGGGTCGTTGGAGCCCGAATCAAGGTCGCGGCCGGACGGAAGGCGGATGAGGACGATCGCTGCACAAATCAAAAGCGCGCCGACGATATCGGCAGGACCGAGCGCTTCACCATAGACGATCCAGCCGATCACGGCGGTGATGGCCGGCTGCGTGAATAAAGCGAGACCCACCACCAATGGACGCATATGCCCGATCGAATAGACCAGCAGTCCCTGCCCGATCACCTGGCTTCCCAGCGACAAGAGAATCAGCGGTGTCCAGTTGTGCGGCATGATCTGCTCGCCAAGCGCGACAGTGAAGATCAGGAGCGGCGCGGCGCTCGCGACCGTGGCAAGCGCCAGGATCGGCATCGGCGCCAGGATGCGCCGCGCTCGGTCGATGGCGATCAGATAGAAGGTGTAGAAGATGCTCGCGAGGATCGCGAGCATGTCACCGCGCGCATGCGTTGCCGAGAGCTGGTAGCTTCGGCCGACGAGAAGCAGGGCACCGGCGAGCGCAAGGCCAAGCGCGGTGGCCTGGATCGGCCTTGGCCAGGCGCGAAGGATGATGAATCCGTAGACGGGAAAGATAAAGCTCGACGAGTTGCCAAGCAGGGTCGCGTTGGCGAGCTTGGTATGAAGGATGGCAAAGTGCCACGAGGCCAAATCGGCGGCAAAGAACAGGCCGCCGACCAAAATGATCACGGTGAGGCCGTGCTTCCGGGGTAGTCCCTTCTTCAAGGCAGGAATCGCGAGAAGGAGGAGGAATGGCACGGCGATCAGGATCCGCCAGAAAGCGGCGGCGACCGGTCCGACGTCGGCAAGCCGCACCATCCATGGCCCGAACGCCAGGAAGATATTGGCCACTATCAGCGCGCCAAAGGCAAAACGCCCCGTCACGCGGCGGGCTGTAGAGTCTGGTTGATGCATTGATGGTCTGTTCCGAGCCCGCCTTGCCACAATGTCGCGGCGCGGGAAATCGACCCGCATTCGGATGGGATCAGTCGAACTTGCGCCTGATCTCGATCATCGCAAGCGCGGCCTTTGCGGCCTCACCGCCTTTATCCTTTTCGGACGGTCGGGCGCGGGCGAGTGCCTGCGCTTCATTCTCGACGGTCAGGATACCGTTGCCCACCGCGATACCGTCGAGGCTCAGCGCCATCAGGCCGCGCGCGCTTTCGCCGGCGACGATCTCGAAATGATAGGTCTCGCCGCGAATGACCACGCCAAGCGCGACAAAACCCTCGTAGCGCCCGGTCGCTGCTGCAAATGCAATCGCGGCGGGTATCTCCAGCGCGCCCGGCACGGTGATCGTAACGTGACTATGACCCGCCGCTTCGATCGCGCCGCGCGCGCCCTCGAGCAGAAGGTCATTGAGATGGTCGTAATAGCGTGCCTCGACGATCAGCAGCTTTGCCATGCCTTTAGCTTTCGATCTCGATCGGGCGCTCGCCGACAATCTTGAGCCCATAGCCGCCAAGCGCAACCGGCGTGTGATGACTGTTCGTCAGCAACACCATGTCGTGCACGCCGAGCGCGGTCAGTATCTGCGCGCCGACGCCGTAATCGCGCAACGCTTCCATGTCGCCGACATCGGTGGCCCCGGACCGCGCCCTGAGCATTTGCGAAAGCGCGTTCTGAGTCGGCCGGTTGATGACGACGATGACTCCCGCGCCTTCCTCGCCGATGATTCGCATCGCACCTTCCAGCAACCGCCCGCGCGCGTCATCTTCCCCGAATGCGTCCGAAATGACGCTGAGTCCGTGCATGCGCACAAGCGTCGGCTTCGAAGGGTCGATCTTGCCCTTGACCAGCGCCACCTGCTCGTTGCCGACCGCCTTGTTGAGGAAGCTGTGCGCGATCCAGGTGCCGCCCCAGCGACTTTCGAACGCTGCCTTGCCGGTCTCCTCGATGAGATGGTCCTTTTTGAGCCGGAACGCGATCAGGTCGCGGATCGTGCCGATCTTGAGACCATGAAGCTGGGCGAACGCGACAAGATCGTCCATCCGCGCCATCGTCCCGTCGTCGCCCATGATCTCGCAGATCACGCCGGCCGGGTTGAGCCCGGCAAGGCGTGCGATATCGACAGAAGCCTCGGTATGACCGGCGCGAACGAGGACTCCGCCGTCCTTGGCGACCAGCGGAAATATATGACCGGGCGTGACGATGTCGTCTGGGCCCTTGGCTGCATCGATCGCAACCGAGACGGTCCGCGCGCGGTCGGCCGCCGAAATGCCCGTCGTCACCCCCTCCTTGGCCTCGATCGACACTGTGAAGGCGGTTTCATGGCGCGTGCCGTTGTGCCGGGCCATCAAGGGCAGCCCGAGCTGGTCGATCCGCTGCCTGGTCATGGCGAGGCAGATCAAACCGCGGCCATGGCGGGCCATGAAATTAATCGCATCGGGGGTCGCCATCTGTGCCGGAATGACGAGATCGCCCTCATTCTCGCGATCCTCGTCGTCGACGAGGATGAACATCCGGCCGTTGCGCGCTTCGTCGATCAGTTCCTGCGGCGAGGAGAGAAAACCGGTTTCCATCAGCGGCGCATTTCCATCATGCGGCCGAGATAGCGCGCGAGGATATCGATTTCGATATTGAGCATTCGGCCCGGCTCCAAATCGGCGAAATTGGTCTGTTCTGCGGTGTGCGGTATGATGTTGAGCCCGAAACGCACGCCGTCCGACAGATTTTCCACCTCGTTAACGGTCAGCGACACTCCGTCGAGCGCGATCGAGCCCTTTGCCGCTATATAGGGAGCGACCGATCCGTCGGCGATGATCGTGATCCGCGTCGATCCACCGACCTCGATCAGCCCCTCGACCTCGCCGACACCATCGACGTGGCCGGTGACGATATGACCGCCGAGTTCGTCCCCGACCTTCAGCGCGCGCTCGAGGTTCAGGCTGCGCCCGGCGTCCCACATGCCGGGCGAGGTCCGGCTTATCGTCTCGGCAGACACATCGACCGCAAACGAATCGGCAGATTTCTCGACGACGGTAAGGCAGACACCGGAGCAAGCGATCGAGGCGCCAAGATCGACTCCGCCCATGTCATAGCCACAGGCAATGCGGACACGCAGATCGCCGCGCTGCTCGACGCTCGCGATACGGCCGATGTCGGTGATGATGCCTGTGAACATCCGGCTTCCTATTGTTCTCGCCGGCGCTCGTAAACTTCCCGCCGGTCGATGCCAAGCGCGCGCTCATCGACAAGATCCCAGCGGCCATGCGCGGCCGGCAGCGGTCCGAGGCCAAAGTCACCGATCCCTCGGCCGCCATCGCCGATCAGGATCGGCGCGCGATAGACGATCAGCCGGTCGACGAGATCGGCGGCGAGAAATGCCGAGGCGGCGCCGGCCCCCCCTTCGACCATTAGATCGTTGACGTCATGGAGCGCGAAAATGGCGTCGGGCGCGGCGAGCGCCGTCCAGCCATCGGGACAGGCGGTCCTGGTCAGGACTGCCCGGCGCGGCGAGCGGTCCTCCATTCCGGCAATCCGGACATCGAGCTTCGGAGCGTCGGTCCGATAGGTGCCGCTTCCAACGACGACAAGGTCAGCGGCGGCACGTTCACGGTGCGCATCGATTCGCGCCTCCTCGCCCGTGATCCACTTGCTCTCGCCATGCGCGGTCGCGATCCTGCCATCGATTGACATGGCGAGCTTCAATGTGACCAGCGGCCTCCCCAATGTGCGGCGAGCCAGATAGCCGGCGAGCGATCGGCGCGCCGATTCTGCCTCAAGCCCCGTCTCGACGGCAATGCCGGCATCGCGGAGGCGATCAAAGCCCCTGCCGTTGGTGCGCCGGTCGGGATCGCCTAGTGCCGCGACTAAACGGCCAATGCCTGCCGCGATCATCAAATCGGAACAGGCGGGACCGCGTGTGCTTTCATGCGCGCACGGCTCGAGCGTGACATAGGCTGTGGCACCGCGTGCGCGATCACCCGCCGCCGCCAGTGCAACTGCTTCTGCATGCGGACGTCCGCCAGCCTGCGTCGCGCCTTGTCCAATCTCGCTGCCGTCAGCAACAATGACGCAGCCGACATTGGGATTGGGCGCAGTCCTACCGCGCGCATCTTGTCCGAGCGCGATCGCCGCCTGCATCCATTGCGCGTCGTTCATTTAATGCCGAGCTGGTCCGCGAGCCTCTTGAATTGACGCTGGCGTTCCTTGGCAATTGCTTCCTTCTCGGCCTGCGCCCGCTTCTGGTCGGCGGCGATCTCGGCGTCGGTCCTCGCTACGCTCCAGCTTTGCGCATAGACAATCTGCGGTCCCGGCTTGGATGCTTTATTCGCTTCCAGGGCGAAAGCAGTGATGATGAAGGCGGGAATGAAGATCGCAAACAACGCCGCAAGGAGCTGATGCCGGCTGCGCTCACCGACGAAGGCGCGAAGGTCGGCGACAAATGCGCGCGGAGAGGCGGGGCGTGGCAATGGCATGAGAGCAAAGATAGGGCTGGCACCGGGAAATCGCCAGCCCCGCAGGTTCCAAGGCTAACCGGGCATCGCCCGGGCAGCTTATCCTTCGCCTTCAAGCCGCCAGGTGATCCGCGGCGTCATATAGCTGTCGCTCGTCGCCGCTCCGTCGCTGTTGCGGGCGGGCGTGAAACGCGCGCGCCTGGTGAGGATGCGGCAGGTGGCGGAATCGAGCGCCGCCGAGCCGCTGGAAGCGACGATGGAACAGCCTGTCACGCGCCCGTCGGGGCCGATCGCGAGCTGCGCCCTGACCGATCCGGTGTCGCCGTTGCGGATTGCTGTGGTCGGATAGTCCTCGGGTTTGATCAGCATGCGAACGTCACCCTTTGCCCGTGCGGATTCCATCAACGGTTTAGGCGAGGGCGGCGACGGTGTCGGATCCAGCTGGATCGGCTGAGGCGGCAGCGGGATTGGATCGAATATCGGACCGGCGGTTGTGTCCGGAATCTCGACTTGGGGATCGGGTCGCGAGACCGGCATCTTCAGCTTGGGATGCGGCTTCTCGGGAAGAGGCTTCGGCGGTTCCGGCGGATTCAGCGGAATGAACTTGATCCGCGTATTTACAATGGCCTCTCGCACCGCATCATATTTGGCGAGCATCGCGGCGCCGATTACTCCCACATGCAAAGCAACGACGATAGCGAGGCTTGGCGAGCTGAGTCTCCGCGACTCGAAGACAGCTACTGACATCAGGCATCTCCTCTCTCGAACCCGCGTTCAGCGGACAGATTGGGTGATACATTATATCGCTATGTTATACCATATCTAAATTAGGGATACTGGCAATGCGAAAGGCTGCCTATCCTGCGGCAGCCTGAAGCCGCATTATGCTTTGGTCCTTGCCGATGAGTGGCAGCAGCGCAGCCATTTCCGGGCCGCTGTCGCGGCCGGTCAATGCCTGACGCAGCGGCAGGAAGAGCGTCTTACCGCCGCGGCCGGTCTCCTCCCTAAGCGCGGCCGTAAGCGCACCCCACGGATTGGCAGACCAGTCGAGCCGCGCGGCAGTTTTCGCCGCCGAGGCGAGGAAATCGCGGTCCGCATCATCAGCACGATGGTCAACTGGGCCCTCGACGATGTGCCACCAGTCGGCTGCTTCACCGACCTGTTTGAGATTGGGACGGATCGCAGCCCAGGCTTCAGCACCCATGCCGGCCGGAAGTCGCGCAGCAACCTCGTTATAGCCGAGTTGATGAACGATCCGCGCGTTGAGCGCCGCAAGCTCGTCGAGGTCGAATCGCGCCGGTGCCCGGCCGAACGTCGCAAAGTCGAACGATTCGACCAATGGCTCCGTCGACGTCACCGGCTCGACGGCGACGCTGGTGCCAATGCGCGCGAGCTTGGCGAGCAGCGCGATCGGCTCGATCCCCGCCTCACGCAGGGCATCGACACCAAGCGAGCCGAGCCGCTTCGACAATTTGCCTTCTGACCCGACGAGCAATGCCTCATGCGCGAAGCGCGGCGGCGCGGCGCCCAATGCCTCGAACATCTGGATCTGGAGCGCGGTGTTGGTGACATGGTCCTCACCGCGCAGTACGTGGCTGACGTGCATTTCGATGTCATCCACGACGCTCGGAAGCATGTAGAGCCAGCTCCCGTCCTCGCGGCGGATCACCGGATCCGACAGCAGGGCCGGGTCGAAATGCTGCGGGCCGCGGATCAGGTCGTCCCATTCGATCGCCGCATCGCGGTCGAGCTTGAACCGCCAGTGGGGACGCCGGCCTTCGCTTTCGAGCCGTTCGCGGTCGGCATCGGTGAGATCGAGCGCGGACCGATCATAGACCGGCGGCATACCGCGGCCGAGCAGTACCTTGCGCTTGAGATCGAGTTCTTGCGCGGTCTCATAGGCGGGATAAGCGCGGCCCGCCTTGCGCAGCGTCTCAAGCGCCTGATCGTAATGCGCGAAACGACGGGACTGGCGATGCTCCTCGTCCGGGCTGATGCCGAGCCAGGCCAGGTCGTCGCGGATCGAGTGGGCAAATTCCTCAGTCGAACGGTCTTGGTCGGTATCGTCGAGCCGCAGGATGAAACGCCCGCCTTGCTTGCGCGCCCACAGCCAGTTGTGCAGCGCAGTGCGGATATTGCCGACGTGGAGGCGGCCGGTCGGAGAAGGCGCGAAGCGGGTGATCACCGTCATGGAGCGCGGGTCTAGGGTCCAAAACTAACCACCGCAATGGCCGGGACGGACCATTGCGGTGACCGGCTTTGGACCCTAAAGGCGGGGCCGCGCGCAGGGGAGCCGGTTCCAGATGAAATTCATGACGGGCAACAGCAATCTGACGCTGGCCAAGGACATTGCCGCTTACCTAGAACTGCCGATCACCGACGCAAGCGTGCGACGTTTCGCGGACGAGGAGGTGTTCGTCGAGATCAACGAGAACGTCCGCGGCGAGGACGTGTTCGTACTGCAGTCGACGGGCTTTCCCGCCAACGACAATCTGATGGAGTTGCTGATCTGCATCGATGCTTTGAAGCGCGCGTCAGCCAAAAGGATCACCGCCGTCGTCCCCTATTTCGGCTATGCGCGCCAAGACCGCAAACCAGGCCCGCGCACACCGATCTCGGCGAAGCTGGTCGCGAACCTCATCACCGTCGCCGGCGCCGACCGCGTGCTGTCGGTCGATCTGCATGCCGGACAGATCCAGGGCTTTTTCGATATTCCGACCGACAATCTCTACGCCGCGCCCGTGATGTCGGCCGACATCCAGGCACGATTTGCCGGCAACCCGATCACCGTCGTGTCCCCCGACGTCGGCGGCGTTGTCCGTGCCCGCGCGCTGGCCAAAAGGCTCGACAATGCGCCGCTGGCAATCGTCGACAAGCGCCGCGAACGGCCGGGCGAATCCGAAGTGATGAACATCATCGGCGACGTTGCGGGACGCTTCTGCATCCTGGTCGACGACATCGTCGATTCGGCGGGCACGCTGGCCAATGCCGCCGGCGCGCTCAAGGAGGCCGGCGCTGACGGCGTAGTGGCCTATTGCACGCACGGCGTGCTGTCGGGCGCCGCGGTCTCGCGCGTCGACAAATCGGCGCTGAGCGAACTGGTCATCACTGATTCGATCGGCGCCCAGGACGCCATTGCGGCGACCGACAAGATCCGCATCCTGACGATCGCGCCTTTGCTTGCCGAAGCGATCAAGCGGATCGCCGACGAAAGCTCAGTATCGAGCCTGTTCGATTAAGTGGTTTCAGTCAGACGGGATCGTCTGACGCCTGGAAGAACGGCAAATCAAGAGCCTAGAAGACGCCGAGGAACTTCTTCTTTTTCTTCTCCGAGGTCAGCTTAACACCCTTGCCCTTGCCGATATGGTTGACCTTGCCGCCGTCCTTTTCGTGCTGGGCACCGGCGCGCGCGCCGGCGAGCACCGGTCCGCAGGCGGTGTTTTCGGCATCACCCGGATCGATGAAGGCGAGGATCGCCGCGAAAGGCGTGGCGACGATGCCGAGGCCGAGGCCGACGCCGGCCCGGGTGATCAGCTCTCCGCTGATCGGGTCGATCTTGGGCGCCGCGAAATAGCCTTCCACGCCGATCGGCGACTGCGCCGAAATGAGGCTGAAGGTCTTGGCGTCCGCCTGGACGGCGAAGTCGAGCGCTTCGGTCCGGAAGCTGAAGCCGCCGCGGCCGGTGATTACGTTCTTCTTGGTGTCGATCAGGATCGGGTCGGCCGCGGCAATGCCGTCGCGCACGGTGAACGCGATCAGGCCGCAATTGATCTGGACCGGGTCCTGAAGCTTCTTTTCGAACATCTTTTGGACGAACGTCCCGAAATCAAGCTCGGCAAGCTGGACGTTGCGAGTCCAGAATGTGCCGGCCGGCATGATGATCGCGATCCGGCCGTTCGAGGACGACAGCGACTTGTGCACCGAATCGCCGGTGCCGCGCATCTGTACCCGCGCCTTGATCACCCCCACAGTACCCGATTCCTCGACGCCGAACTTGCCGAGCAATTTGCCGGTCGGAGTCGGCGACAGGCGGATATCGTAATCGGTGACGACCGCCGGCACGCGCGCGTTGATGATGATGTCCGACGCAAGATGGCCGCCGGCGATGTCGAATGTGAGCGGCGACAGCTTGAGCAGGCTGTGGTCGAGATCGAGCGTCAGGCCGATGTTGGAGATCGGGAAATGCTCCATCCGGACCGTCGTCACGCGATAATCGACATGGGCGTCGAACGCCTTCAACGCGTCGGCCTTGAGCGACGCGTCGGGAAGGACGCGTGGGCGGCCATGGTCCTGAACGATCGCGCCGCGCGCACCCATCCTGTCGAGACGTTCGGGATTGTAGCCGACCCACGGACCGACATCGAGGATGTCGAGCACGCGCGAGCTCAGGTCAGCGTCAAGCTTCAGCCGGTTGGACGGCATTGAGATCGTCATTGCGCCGGCGAGATCGCTGTCGCCGAACCGCCCCTTCATGCCCGTGAAACGCCACGATCCGGCACGCTTGGTCAGGTTGGACGTGATCGAATAGTGGCGGGTGTCGGGGATGACCACGCCGAGGAATTCGAACAGGCCCGCCATGTTGGGGCCCCGAACGTGCATCTTGAGGTCGGCGCCCTCGATTTCGGTGGCACCGGGCAAGGTGCCGCTGACGTCAAGAATGTTCCCGGCAGCGGTTGCGTGAAGCGCAAGTTTGTTCTTGCCCCCGCTTACCGTTTCGTTGGGCGACATCAACTGGCCGGACAGTTTGAAAGGCCGCTGGCGCATCGTGCCGCCGCCGGAGAAACGGATTTCATTCTCGAGCCGCGTGTTGCGCGCGCGAACCGTGTCGACGTTGATGTCGGCAAGCAGCTGCATCTGCGGCGCGCGGTAGGTGATGTGCGTCCCGGCCACGAGCGCGCGCCGGATCACCGGCAGCTCGAGCGGCTTGGCGGGCTTGCTGGGATCGCCCATCGTCCAGGTGTTGCGCTTGCCCGAAGCATCCCATTCGAGGTCCAGCTTGCCATTGAACAGCCCAAGCCAGTTCATGCGACGCTTGCCGAAGATCAGGGGTATCGTCGCGATGCTGGTCGCGACCCGTCGCGATTCGAAGAAATTGGGCCGTTTCGCCCAGGAGGGATTGGATATCGTCAGGCCCTCCGCGACGAAGCGGACGTTGATGGGGTTCATGTAAAGCTGGAAATCGCCGGCGACCGTTACCTTGCGTTGAGTCTGATTGCTGACGATCCGTTCGAACGGATGCTTGAGGAACCGACCCTTCGTGATGAACAGGATCGCCCAGGCAAGAATGATCAGCCCGACGATCGTGGCGAGGACCGACACCGCCAACGCACCGATGTTCGACCCCAGCTCCTTGCGACGCAGGAGCTGCTTGTGGGGATTTTCTACGCCTACAGCTTCATACATAAGGGTTAAGAACAGCCGGCCGGGGACTCAGTTCCTGTCGACATCTTGCCTTGCGGGACAGCTCTCTCTATAGCGCCACGCTTTCCAGCTTCTGGAAGAACGAACTGCCCGGCCAGTTAGGGCTGCCGTGGCTGTTCCTGAACGTCGCACCCTGCGGTGCAAAAGGAGACAAAATGCCCAAACTTAAGACCAAGAGCGGGGTCAAGAAGCGATTCAAGATCACCGCCAGCGGCAAGGTCAAGCACGGAGTCGCTGGCAAGCGCCACCGCCTGATCAGCCACAATGCCAAATATATCCGCCAGAACCGCGGCACGAAGGTCCTGTCCGATGCGGACACCAAGACCATCAAGCTGTGGGCGCCGTACGGCCTGAACTAGGAGGATATAGACCATGGCACGCGTGAAACGCGGGACCACGAGCAAGGCCCGCCACAAGAGAGTTTTGGATCAGGCGAAAGGCTATTACGGCCGCCGCAAGAACACGATCCGGATCGCCCGTCAGGCCGTCGAGAAGGCCGGGCAATATGCCTATCGCGACCGCAAGGTGAAGAAGCGCAGCTTCCGCGCTTTGTGGATCCAGCGGATCAATGCCGCCGCCCGTGCCGAAGGACTGACCTATGGTCAGTTCATGCACGGCCTGAAGCTCGCCGGCATCGATCTCGACCGTAAGGTCCTCGCCGACATCGCGATGCACGAAGGCGCCGCCTTTACCGCCATCGTGGCGCAGGTTCGCACCGCGCTTCCGGCGCAGGCCTGACGGCTTTAGCCCTTCCCGTCCGCGGGAAGGGCCAAGCACCACAGCAAATGTCCTCAGGCTGCGCGTGCGGCCTGCATCGTCCCGCTTTGCTTTTTCGCCCCGGCCTTGCTTAAGGACAGCCATGTCCGACCTCGATCGCATGAGTGATGACCTGATCGCGCGCATCGACGGTGCGGCTGATCTGGCTGCGCTCGAGGCGGAGCGGGTCGGGGCTCTCGGCAAACAGGGCGTTATCACCGCGCTGCTCAAGACGCTGGGCGCTATGAGCGCCGAGCAGCGCCAGGCCGAGGGGCCACGTATCCACGCTTTGCGCGAGCGGGTCACCGAAGCAATCGCCTCGCGCAAGGCGGCGCTCGAAACCGCCGAGGTGGAACGGCGGCTCGCGACCGAAACACTGGACATGACGCTTCCAGTCCGGACCGGGCCACGCGGCAGCGTCCATCCCGTCAGCCAGGTCATGGACGAGCTTGCCGAGATTTTCGCCGACCTCGGCTTTTCGGTCGCGACCGGGCCGGAGATCGAGAGCGACTGGCATAATTTCACTGCGCTCAACATTCCGGAGACGCACCCGGCGCGCGCGATGCACGACACATTCTATTTCGACCGCACCGGCGAGGACGGCAAGCCGATGCTGCTGCGCACGCACACCTCGCCGGTGCAGATCCGCACGATGCTGACGCAGAAGCCGCCGATCCATATCATCGCGCCCGGCCGCACCTATCGTTCGGATTCGGACGCGACACACACGCCGATGTTCCATCAGGTGGAGGGACTGGTGATCGATCGCGGCATCCATATGGGCCATCTCAAATGGACGCTCGAGACATTCCTCAAGGCGTTCTTCGAGCGCGACGACGTCGTCCTACGGCTGCGGCCGAGCTACTTCCCGTTCACCGAGCCATCGGCCGAGGTCGACGTCGGCTATAGCATCGAAAAGGGGCGCCGCGTGATCGGCGGCAGCGAAGGGTATATGGAGGTGCTGGGCTCGGGGATGGTGCATCCGCGCGTGATCGCCGCCTGCGGCCTCGATCCCGACGAGTGGCAGGGCTTTGCCTTCGGCTGCGGCATCGACCGGCTGGCGATGCTCAAATATGGCATGGACGATCTGCGCCCATTCTTCGACGGCGACCTGCGCTGGCTGCGCCACTACGGCTTCGCGGCGCTCGACGTCCCGACGCTCTCGGGGGGCGTCGGCGCATGAAGTTCACGCTGCGCTGGCTGAAGGAGCATCTCGAGACCGACGCCGATCTGGCGACGATCGTCGATACGCTGACCAAGGTCGGGCTCGAGGTCGAGGGCGTCGAGGATCCGGCCGCAAAGCTGCAGCCGTTCATCATCGCCGAGGTACTGACCGCCGCTCCCCATCCGCAGGCCGACAAGCTGCAGGTGCTGACCGTCGACACCGGCAACGGTCCGCCGGTGCAGGTCGTGTGCGGAGCGCCGAACGCGCGGGCCGGGCTGAAGGGCGTGTTCGGAGCGCCGGGGACTTATGTTCCGGGCAGCGACATGACGCTCAAGGTCGCGGCGATCCGCGGCGTCGAAAGCAGCGGCATGATGTGCTCCGCCCGCGAGCTCCAGCTCGGCGAAGACCATGACGGCATCATCGATCTTCCCGCCGATGCGCCTGTCGGCGTCGGTTATGCCGTTTGGGCGGGACTCGATGATCCGGTGATCGACGTGGCGATCACGCCCAACCGTCAGGATGCCATGGGCGTGCACGGCATCGCGCGCGATCTCGCCGCCGCCGGTCTCGGCACTCTGAAGGCGATCGACATTCCATCGGTCAGCGGCACCTTCCCCTGCCCGATCGAAATCCGGACCGACGACCCCCAGGGCTGTCCCGCCTTCTTCGGCCGGGTGATCCGCGGCGTGCGCAACGGCCCGTCGCCCGGCTGGCTGCAGCAACGGCTGAAGGCGGTGGGGCAGAGGCCGATCAGCGCTTTGGTCGACATGACCAATTACATCATGCTGAGCTATGGCCGTCCATTGCACGTTTATGATCTCGCCAAGCTCAGCGGCGCGCTGGTGGCACGCAAGGCCCGCGATGGCGAGACCTTGCTGGCGCTCAACGGCAGGACCTACATGCTGACGCCCGACATGACCGTGATCGCCGACGATGCGGGCGTGCACGACATCGGCGGCATCATGGGCGGCGAGCATTCGGGAGTCACCGAATCTACCACCGACATCGTCATCGAATGCGCGTTTTTCGATCCCGACACGATCGCGCGCACCGGGCAGGCACTCGGTCTGACGTCGGACGCGCGGACGCGCTTCGAGCGCGGCGTCGACCCGGCGTTCCTTGGATCGGGGCTGGCGCTGGCGACGCAGATGGCGATCGACCTTGCCGGCGGCGAACCGTCGCACTTCGTGCAAGCGGGCAAGGCTCCGGAACAGCGGCGCCTCGTCCACTACCGGCCAAGCCGCACCGAGGAGCTGGCAGGAATCGAAATAACCGCCGGCCGCCAGAAGGAAATCCTCGAACGGCTCGGCTTTGCCGTGACCGAAGGCGAACCATGGGCTGTCGAAGCGCCGTCGTGGCGCCGCGACATCGACGGCGACGCCGACATCGTCGAGGAGGTCATCCGCATCGAGGGCCTCGACAAGCTTCCCTCCACGCCTTTGCCCCGGGCGCCCGGTGTGGCCCGTGCGACGGCGACCGCCGGGCAGCTGCTCGAACGGCGCGTCCGGCGCGCGGCAGCGATGCGGGGCCTGAACGAAGCGGTGACGTGGAGCTTCATCGCGCCCGGGCACGCCGACCACTTCGGTGGCAGCGCGTGGATGCTTGCCAATCCGATCAGCGAGGAAATGAAGGCGATGCGCCCCTCACTGCTGCCCGGACTGCTGGCGGCAGCCCGGCGCAATGCGGCGCGCGGCGCGAGCGACATCCGGCTGTTCGAGATCGGCCGCCGCTATCTCGACGAGGCTGAAAGGCCGACGCTGGGCTTCGTGCTTGCCGGCGATGCGCGCCCGCGCGACTGGCGTAGCGGCAAGGCACGCACTTTCGACGCGCATGACGTCAAGGCCGAAACAATGGCGCTGCTCGAAGCGGCAGGGGCGCCGACGGCCAGCCTGCAAATCCAGCCGGGCGCTTCGAGCGCCTATCACCCCGGCCGCAGCGCGCGGCTGACGCTGGGGCCGAAGAATGTGCTTGCCGAATTCGGCGAGCTGCATCCACAGCTAGCAAAAGCCTTCGATCTGGATGGTGCCGTGGTCGCTGCTGAACTGTTCCTGGATGCAATACCGCAACGCCGCGCGACCGGCCGCATGCGCAGCGCCTATGCGCCGCCCGCGCTGCAGGATGTGAAGCGCGACTTCGCTTTCATAATCGCTGCGGACACGCCGGCCGATGCCCTGCTCCGCGCGGTCCAGAACGCCGATAAGGACGTCATTGCCGACGTAGTCTTGTTCGACATCTTCAGGGGACAGGGCGTGCCAGAAGGCCATGTGTCGATGGCGGTGGAGGTTACGCTCCAGCCCGGCGAGAAGAGCTTCACCGACGAGGACCTGCAGGCGGTGTCGGACCGTATCATCGCCGCTGCGGCCAAGGTCGGAGCGCGGCTGCGTGGTTGAGGCGCAAGGCACCCAAGAGCTGCCGTTCGCCACTGTGGCGATCATCGGGATCGGACTGATCGGTTCGTCAATCGCCCGCGCCGTGCGTCAGGAAATGCCCGATGTGCGGCTTACGGGCTACGACATCAGCGCCGGCGTACGCGAACGCGCCGACGTGCTTGAACTGGTCGACGTGCTGGCAGACACGCCGGGGGAGGCCGTCGCCGAAGCGGATTTGGTCATGTTCTGCGTGCCGGTCGGGGCGATGAAGGACGCTGCCGACAGCATCGCTGCCTCGCTTCCCAACAGAGCGATCGTCAGCGACGTCGGTTCGGCCAAGCTGGCGGTGGCGCAGGCGCTTCGTCGGGCGCTGCCCGATGCGACGATCATCCCGGCGCACCCGGTTGCCGGCACCGAGAATAGCGGACCGGACGCGGGCTTCGCGTCACTGTTCAAGGGCCGCTGGTGCATCCTGACGCCGCACGAGGGATCGTCGAAAGACAATATCGCGCGCGTGACCGCCTTCTGGGAGCGGCTGGGGGCGCGCGTCGACACGATGGATCCGCGCCATCATGATCTCGTGCTGGCCGTCACCAGCCATCTGCCGCATCTGATCGCGTTCACGATCGTTGGCACGGCCTCCGATCTCGAAGGCGTGACGCAGAGCGAAGTGATCAAATATTCGGCGGGCGGCTTTCGCGATTTCACGCGCATCGCGGCGTCCGACCCGACGATGTGGCGCGACATCTTCCTCAACAATCGCGATGCCGTGCTCGATATGCTCCAGCGTTTCAGCGAGGATCTGTCGATGCTGCAGCGCGCGATCCGCTGGGGCGACGGCGACACCTTGTTCGACCTGTTCACGCGCACCCGCGCGATCCGCCGCGGCATTATCGAGCAGGGCCAGGACGACGCACGACCGGACTTCGGCCGCACGCACGAGTAGTTGCCGCCTGTCGCCTGCTTATTATCGCTCTAGCGCGTTGATCGCCGCATGGACCCGGCGCTCGATGTCCTGGCGCGTGAGACCCGGCGGAATCGGATCCCCGAAACGGAATGTAACGATCCCAGCCCGCTTCGATCCCTTGCGCGGCCACAATCGTCCGCTGTCGAGGGCAACCGGCACCACTGGCAAACCCAGCGTGCGGTACAGGCCGGCAAAACCCGGTTGCAGCGGGGGCTGCGTCCCCGGCTTCACGCGCGTGCCTTCGGGAAAAATCAGGATCGAGCGCCCCTCTGTAATTATTATCTGCATTGCGTGCATCATCTTGCGGAGCGCCGGAGCGCCGCCGGCGCGGTCGACCGGAATGACGCCATAACGCCGCGCCACCCAGCCCCATAAGGGTATCTCGGCCAGCTCGCGCTTGACCACTACAGCCGGCGATCCGATCAGCCGTACCAGCTCGAGCGTCTCGAACATCGATTGATGCTTGGCGGCGATCAGCACCGGCGTCGTCGGCACCGGCCCTTCGACCCGAGTGTCGATGCCGAGCAGCACGGCGGCGCACCAACGATGATAGCGCGTCCAGGCGAGCGTCATCGCCGTCAGTGCGGATCGTCCGAACAAGGCGGCGACGATGGCGACCAAGACCATGGTCGCCGTCAACGAATAAAAGAAAAAGCCAAACGCGGCGGTACGGATGCGTGCCATCAAATACCGATCGCGATGGCAGCGCGGCGCAGCAGATATTTGTTATATTCAGTGAAAAGCTGTCGGAAATTCGGGTCGCTCGCGATCGCATCCTCGACAATCTCGACGCGATTGCCGGTGCGACGAGCCAGTTCGAAGCTGGCGCGCGGCATGTGCCAGTCGGTGGTTACCAGGCGCGCGGAGCGAAACTTGTTCTTTTCGAGCCAGCGTGCGGTTTCCTCGGCATTCGACCGGGTGTCGACCGACTCCCTGCCAAGATCGATGCAGCATTCGAACAGGGCTCCGTCACGCCCGGCCTGCGCAGCAAGCTCGGCCGGCTTCACGGTGCGCGCGACGCCGGAAATCAGCATCCTCTTGGCCTTGCCCTGCTCCAGAACGTCGAGGCCGCGATCGATTCGGCCGCGCGCACCGGTCAGCACGACGATCGCATCGGTAGTCCGCAGGTCGGCTGGACGCGGCAGAAGCACCACGAACAGCGCGTAGCCAAGCGCGTAGAGCAGGATGAGCCCGGCCAAGGCGCGCCGAATCATGGTCGCGGCTCCAGCATCACAGCAGGCGCCCCAAGGCGCGGAGGATTGTCAGCCGGGCAACCAGGGTCGCTAGCAGGACGCCGGCCGCAGGGACCGCGAGCAGGATGAGCCAGTTGACCAAAGGCAAACCGGCTGAGCCGAGCAGTTCGGAACCGAGCGCGCCGACACGATGCGCGATGATCATCAGCACGATCGCCGCGACGATGAAGCCGAGCGCGCCGCCAAACAGTGCATCGAGCGCAATTCGCCGCTGGAATAGCCGCGCGACCTGGACATCGGTGGATCCCATCAGGTGCATCACCTCGATCGTGCCGCGGTGCGTATCCAGCGCCGCTCTTGCCGCAAGGACGACCGTGGCAGTGGTGGCGCCAACCATTAAGACGATCAGGCCGGTCGCCAGCCATTTCAACGCATCGATGAGTTTGGCGAGCGGCGCCAGCCACTGCGCGTTATCGTCGATCCGGGCCGACGGCGCCACGTCGGTGACGGTGGTTCGGATCGCGTCCAGCCGTTGGTAGGCAGCGGGAGTGAGATCGACGTCGATCATCACCGGAACCGGCAGGTCACGCGCGAGCCCGCCCTGCCCCAGCCAAGGCTCGAGCAGGTCGGTCATTTCTTCCGCCTCGATCCTGCGGACACCTTTTACGCCGGCGAGCTGATGCAATTCGGAGACGGCGATCTTCGCCTGCGCTTCGCGGAAATCCGGATTGGCTTCGACGATCTGGATCGTGATGCGATTGCCGATATCGGCATCGAGGCTCCGCGCGGCCTGGCGCAGGCCAAGACCGGCGGCCGCGGAAAGCAAAGTGAGGAACATCATTATCGCCATCACCCACGGCATCGGGCCCGCCAGCCGCCCTTCCGGAAGCAGGCGGCGATCCGCCGCTCCGAATTTGCGGACGCCGGCCTTCATTCGGTCCGCATCCGTGGCGGATTGCGCAATGCCCCGGTCGGGTCCGAGAGCTGGCCGCGATCGAGCCGCAGCATCTCCGACCGGGCGATCCGCGAAATCAGGTGGATGTCGTGGGTGGCAACAACGACCGTGGTACCCAGCTTGTTCAGCGAATCGAACAAGTGCAGCAGCCGCTTGGCCATTTCCGGATCGACGTTGCCGGTCGGTTCGTCGGCGACAAGCAGTTCCGGCCGCCCGATCACCGCGCGCGCGATTGCCACCCTTTGCTGCTCGCCGCCCGAGAGCGTCGCGGGGCGCGCGGTCGACCGGTCACCGAGCCCGACCCAGCTGAGCATCTCGCGCACCGGGGTTTCGAGATCGCGATCCTCGACACCGGCGACGCGCAGCGGAAGCGCAACATTGTCGAACGCCGACAAATGGCGAACGAGACGAAAGTCCTGGAATACGACACCGATCCGACGGCGGAAGCCGGGAAGGCGCTTACGCGGCATTGTGACGATATCCTCGCCAAACAGACGGATCAGCCCCCGGCTCGGCCGCTGCGCGAGATACAGCAGCTTGAGCAGCGACGTCTTTCCGGCGCCGGAAGGCCCGGTCAAAAAGTAGAACCCGCCCTCACGCAGTGAGAAACTCAGGTCCGATAGCGTCTCGGCGCCCGTGCCGTAGCGCAAGCCGACATTTTCGAACTGAACAATGCTTCCGCTAGCGACCAGACAGCCCTCCACTTTCTTTCCCGGCGAACCAATCGCATGGGCCACCGCGTCCGTAAAGCATCACGGTTGTCCCGGCTGCGAAGCAGGGCGGCCCAGGCGGGATTCGGACACTGGCGGGTCGATAGTTCGATGCCCCTCCGGTCGCGATGACCCGGCAGCAGACAGGTCGCACAGCGGCTATGTGGTTGGAACCTGACGAACAGACGCTTCGCGACGTCAAGACGGCCTGTTCATTTGCTTGCATGGCGCGACTCACTCGTGTTTAGATTCAGAGCAGACCTGAAGGCCGATACGCAATGATCCTGACATGTCCCGCCTGCCGTACCCGATACGTCGTGCCCGACACCGCTGTCGGTGCCGCTGGTCGTCAGGTACGTTGTGCGCAGTGCAAGAATAGCTGGTTCCAGGAACCGGCGCGAACAACCGAAGCCGTCGCCGCCCCGGTCGCGGAACCGCCTGCTCCGGCGCGCGCGCGGACAACGGATAGGAGCGCGCAGAGTCCGCTGCCGGACCTACCGACGCGCACCACGGATCGACCGAGCCCGCTCGCCTCGAAACCATTCGCGCCGGTGCAACCGGTTCGTCCGGAGCCCGAGCCGGTTCCGCCTCCACCGCCGTCATTCGAAGGGCGCGCCGAACGCCCGTTGGCCGCCTCGCTGTTCGATCAGCCGTTGAACCGCGATGCAATACCGTCATTCCGCGCGCCAGCCACGGAAGAGCTCGACACTCCGGACGAGGATGTTGGCTACCGACCGCGACGCAATCCCGCCAAGCTGCTGACGATCGGCGCGGTGGTTGCCGCAGTCGTCATGCTGTTGGCGGCGCTGGCCATTTACTGGTTTGGTCTTCCGAACATCGGCGGTGCCAGCCTGAGCAGGAACGGAACGCCGCTGGTCCTTGAAGTTACGCGCAAGCCGGAGCGGCAAAGGATGGAAAGCGGCAACGAACTGCTTGCCGTGTCCGGCCGCATCGTCAATCCGACCGATACCGTGCAGCGGGTGCCGCAAATCAACGCCGAGCTACGCGATGCCCAGGGCCGTGTCGTCTATCAATGGTCGATCTCCGCGCCGGTCGCGCAGATCGGTCCCAAGCAAGCGGCGACATTCAACAGCGCCGAGGTGGACGTGCCGCAGGCGGCACGCGCCTTCAACGTCCATTTCGCCGAAGGCCCCTGAGCCACAGTCGGGGTCTGGGTAGGGGGACTTTCCGAACGGCTGCCTCGTTCCGCAGGCGGCATGCGCATTATCGTGGAGGAACAGGCCAATGAGGATCGGCGTGCTGACGGGGGGCGGCGATGTACCCGGCCTCAACGCCTGCATCCGCTCGATAACGCTTGCCGCCGTGGATCTGGGCTGGGACGTGCTCGGCTTCCGTCGCGGCTGGCAGGGATTCCTCGAAATCGATCCCGATGACCCCGCAACGGTTGCTGCAAACAGCGTCCCGCTGACGCGCGAGGGCGTGCGCGGCATCGATCGGCTGGGCGGCACAATATTGCACACGTCGCGCACCGATCCGCGGACCCAGAGCGATGGCGACAAGACGAGACAAGTGCTCCACGTGCTCGATCGGCTCGGCGTCGATGCGATGGTCACGCTCGGCGGCGACGGCACGTTGCGATTCTCGGCGCATTTGTCGCGGCAGGGCTTTCCGGTCGTCTCGATCCCCAAGACGATGGACAATGACGTCTTCGGCACCGATTATTGCATCGGATTTTCAACCGCCGTCAGCCGGTCGGTCGAGGCCATCAACGCACTGCGCACCACGGTCGAGAGCCACGAACGCATCGGCATCATCGAATTGTTCGGCCGCAGAAGCGGCGAAACCGCTTTGCTTGCCGGCTTCCTGGCACAAGTCGACCGCACGCTGATCGCCGAAGTGCCCATCGAACTCGACCGACTGCTGCCATTGCTGGCCGACGACAAGGCGCGCAGCTCAGCCCATTATGCGATGTGCGTCGTATCCGAAGGAGCGACGATCAGCGGCTCGGGCAATGGCGATGCCACGATGCGTTCCATGCCCGCCAGCCTGCGCAACGACGTCAACATCGGCCAGCGGCTCGGCCAGGCAATAGGCGAACGGCTTGGCTGCGGCACCGTAATCCAGGAGCTCGCCTATCTTATGCGCGCCGGCGAGCCCGATGCGATGGACCGGATGGTGGGTCTCGCGTTCGGCGCGCTCGCCGTCCAGTTGCTGGATCGCAAGGAGTCGGCACGGATGGTGGGTCTAAACAGCGGTAATTATTGCCACGTCCCGATCGGACGTATGGAAGAAGGCGAAAAATTCGTCGACGTGACGGGACTCTATGACGCAGCGACCTATCGGGCGAAGCTGATCCGCATCGAAGGTATGCCGATGTTCCTGTATTGAGCCGGCGGGCGGCCTGCCGCGCGGCTGCCATTGCGTGGGGGGAGGAGCTTTGCTAGACGCGCCCTCCTGCCAGGGGCGCCGGCCTAGCCAGCGTCCTGCCCCCGGCTTCACCGGCGGGCAAAACATGTGCGGTCGTGGCGGAACTGGTAGACGCGCAACGTTGAGGTCGTTGTGGGCGAAAGCTCGTGGAAGTTCGAGTCTTCTCGACCGCACCAGCTCTTGAGAGCTAGGCCAGCAAAGGCCGGACCTTCCTAGGCCGCCTTTGCGGCTTCGGGCTTGTCGGCCAGATCCGGAGTGACGATCGTCGGCGTATCGGCGCGGAGAAACGCCGCAGAATGTCCACCGATGATCGCCAGCACGAAGCCGCCGAACATGGTCTGCAGGCCGATCGTTCCGGCCACGGCGGCAAGCACCAGCGGCAGAACCGAAGGAAGTGCCGCATAGCCGTCGCTTGACCAATCATAGGCAATGGTCGCCAGCCCGGCGACGGCGGCCACGATCAACGCCAAGCCCGCAACGGCGCATGATTCGAGTGTCATCAGGCCGGCCAGGCGCCGCAGCGATGGACGCAGCACGCGATAGCCCTCGCGAACGCCATGAAGATGCATGGCAATCGCCATGAGCGCGGCAAAATGGCCGCAGGTGATCGAAAATCCGGCGACAATGATCCAGCTCGTCCCGAACGGGCTGGACTGGCCGGTACCGACCAAATGGCTGATGAGCGCAGCGACAAGGACCAACGCGCCGATACCCATTCCCAACGCCGCCGGGACACCGAACGTCCAGGTCGGGCTCAGCATGACCATGTAGCGCAGATGCCGCCAGCCGTCGCGCCAAGGGCGCAGATGCGGAGGGCGGTCGCGCAGATCCGGTCGGAGGGTTGCAGGCACTTCAGCGATGCGCAGCCGCTTGAGACTGGCCTTGACGACCATCTCACTCGCAAATTCCATGCCGTCGCTATTGAGCTGGAGCTGCTTGAACGCATCCGCCGTGAGCGCGCGAATGCCGCAATGCGCGTCTTCGATCCCGGAGCGGAAGAACAGGTTCAGTATCGCGGTCAGCAAAGGATTGCCGATATAGCGATTCTTCCACGGCATCGCGCCCGGCTTGATACCGCCGGCAAAGCGGGAACCCATGCAGAGATCCGCGCCCGCCTGCAGCTGTCCGATCATCGGCACGCAATCGAGAAAATTGTAGGAGCCGTCGGCGTCGCCCATCACTAGATAGCGGCCCTTGGCATCGCTGAACCCGCCGATCAGGGCAGCGCCGTAGCCGCGTTTCGGCACGTCGACCACTCGGGCTCCTGAAGCGCGGGCGATTGCCTGGCTGCCGTCGTCGCTGCCATTGTCGGCAATGATGATCTCGCCCTTCAGATCGTATCGGGCGTGGATCGCAAACAGCGCGGTCCGCGCGTTCGAAATGCAATGTTCGAGGGACTGCGCCTCGTTGAGGCAGGGGATCACGATACTCACGTCGACCATCGGAGGGGAGGCTCCCTGTTTTTTACGAGGGCCGCGCATGGTTAACGGCCATCATCTCCCCTCTCGGCATATATGGTTTATAATTGTTTGAGGCGGCAGCCCCCGGCGCGCGCGGCCGCGACGAGACTGTCATAATGGCGGGTCGGACCGGCGGGCGGCCGGGTCCGAAAGGCCCGCACCAGCGGCATCATCCTCGGCGCCGGAAAGAATCCGACCGATCCGAGACGGCAGAGCCGGCTTATGTCCTCGGGGCGAATGAAACGCGCGATCAGCAGCGTTGGCCGGTTGGCAAGGTCGGGGCGATTGAACACGATGTCCTCGCCATACAATGCAGCCTCCGTATCAACGATGACGATGGCCGTGGGTGCCGAAATAAGCTGCCCGTGCAAGGCAATGAATGGGGCCGCGACATGGTGCGCCATCACCGAGTGAACCGGAAGGATGATGATCAGACTGAACGCACTGACCGCGCCGAGCGCGCGGCCGAATTTCACGCCTCGCTGCTCGAGAACTCGCCAGCCATATCCGGCGAGCAGCACCGCATTACCGATAAACGGATGCAGGTAGCGATACCCCCAGGCGTGGCCCTGCCACGGCAGCAGCAACGCCATAACGATGATCGGCAGCACGAGACCAACCGCGAGCGCTTGGCAGATGGGATCCAGCCGGAAACTTGCGGCAACGCCGAGGATGATAAGCGGAAAAAGCACGGGATTCTGCCAACAGACGAAGCGCAGCAGATTCGCGCTCATCGTCCAGGCGGCATTGAAGTCGAAGCCTTTGAAAACGGCCTGCAGGCGCGCGACATAGCCAATCCCCGATGTCTCGCTGATCGGCACCGCTGGCGCCGTGCCATGGGCACTGATCCACAATGGCCAGGCCAGCCAGAACGCCGCGATCAGCGCGTAGGCGCAAAGATAGAAAGCGAGCAGCCGCCAGCGCTTCTGGAAAAGCAGCAGCACGAAGAAGGGCAGCACGAACAAGGGGTGGAACAAAGGCTGATGTATTCCTGTCGCCAGCCAGCCAACCACCACCGCAGCGGCATGCGTCCTCCTTCGGTTCGTCAGGAACAGCAGCAGCCAGAGCATGTTGAGCGCGACGTGCATGGTGAGCGCAAACGCCGTCATCGCCGTCACCAGCACCTGCGTCGACGTGGCGAACAGCAACAATGCCACGAGCGGCGACGTGGTTGACGTGGGCCACAGCAAACGTGCGACGCGCCAGATGCAGAAGCCGGCCAGCGCGGCCATAAGCGGCGATGCCAGGGTTGCGCCGCCGACCAGGCTGAGCAGCGCGCGAAAGGCGGCGTTGACCGGAAGGTAGCCGGACACCCAATATTCGCGGTCTCCGATCGGCAGGATGAAGCGCAGGTTCAGCGAATCCGCGAACAGGCGCCATTGCTCGGGCAATTTCCAGAACAGCTTGCCGTGGGCGAAGATGATTGTGTCGAAGGTTGCCATCTGCTCGTCGCGGCTGAGATCGTAGCCATCGAACACCAGAAAGTGGCCGATCAATCCGATCAGCAGAACCATCGCGATCAGCGCCGGGGCCATCCAGGGCTTTGCGACGAAAGCCCCTCCCGCGCCGCGCCCGTTCCAGCGCATCGTGAGAAGCAGCAGCAGAAGCAGAGCCGGGACGAGTGGTACGTCCTGATTGATAGCTAGCAGATACGTCAACCGCTCGGGACCTGGTCTGTACAAATCCGGCAGAATGACGGTCAGTGCGGTCAGTGCCGCCAGTATGAATATGGCGGCAATATGTGCGCGTTCTAATGAATAAGGGGCGCGTCGGCCGCCGTGGGTGTGTGGAGGATCCGCTGCCGAGTCACCGGACCCCGTGCGCAGGTTCATCGTGTTGATCCGCCCGACATCACGATGCCGTGCCCTTCGAAGCGGCGCGTGCGCCAGAAGCCACCACAGTGGCAAGTACAGATTGTCGAAATGTGAACGATGCTGCCGATCCCCGCGCTGCGAATCCGAACAGCCTGAATCACTTTCGCGCCGGTTTGGGAATCAGTTTATGCACCCCCGCATGAAAATCACCGCGGCTCAGACCGTCGCGCAGTGCCCTCCGCGATCTTGTGAGCGGACTCGAGTCGGCCTATCGCTGCGGACCGATGGCCAGTAAAGCTTCCTCGCCGCTTCGGCGCGCATTCGTCACCATCTTCAAGACGGCCCTCTATGCGCTCATCGCCGCGCTCATAGCGCTCGTGGTCGCCGTGGCCGTCGCGATGAATTCACTCCCCAGCTATCAGGAGCTGGTCCGCCGCGACGACCTGGGACAGATGATAAGGGTCCACGCCGCGGACAATTCGGTGATCGTGTCGCTTGGCCCGAGCTTCGGGCAGTGGCTTCCCTACGACAGGATTCCACCCGTGATGCGGCTCGCCATGGTTTCGGTCGAGGACCGCCGCTTCTGGAGCCATCCAGGGGTCGATCCACTGGGTATGGCACGGGCAGTCAGCGTAAGGGCTACCAAGGGCAGCTGGCGGCAGGGCGCATCGACGATAACCCAGCAGCTGGCGCGCAACATCTTCCTCACCAACTCGCGCACGTTCGGACGCAAGATCCGCGAGGGCATATTGGCGCTGGCGCTCGAACGGCGGTTCTCGAAGAAGCAAATCCTCGAACTCTATCTCAATCGCGTCTATTTCGGCGGCGGCGCCTATGGTATCGACGCCGCGTCGCGCCGGTTCTTCGGTCATTCGGCGCAGCAGCTTTCATTGTCCGAGGCCGCCATCATCGCCGGCCTCGTGAAGGCGCCATCCAATTATTCGCCGACCGCGGACACCGAAGCCGCCAAGAGTCGGGCCGGCGTGGTTATCGACCTGATGGTCAGGAATGGAGCGATCACGCCCGCGCAAGCCGCTGCCGCTGCGCCGTCGGCGGTCAAGCTGGTGCCCAGCCCGAAGCAGAACAGCGTGCGCTATTTCACCGATTGGGTACTGCCGCAGCTCGATACGATGATCGACGAGACGGTCGAGCCGATAGAGGTCTGGACGACGCTGGATCTGGGCATGCAGAAGCTTGGCGACGACGCGATCAACGCCAACACGCCGGCCGGCGCCCAAGGCGCGCTGGTCGCGCTTGATCGCGACGGCGCGGTTCGCGCGATGGTCGGCGGCCGCGACTATGTGACGTCGATCTACAATCGCGCCACGCAGGCGAACCGCCAGCCAGGCTCGGCATTCAAGCTGTTCGTCTATCTGTCGGCGCTCGAAGCGGGTGTGCGTCCGGACAGCAAGGTGCTCGACGCGCCGATCACGATCGGCGGCTGGTCGCCGCGCAACAGCAACCGGACGTTCTCGGGCCAGGTCACGCTCCGCGAGGCGTTTGCGCGCTCGATCAATACTGTCTCGGCGCGGCTGGGCCAGCAGGTCGGTTTCCGCACGGTAGCCGATATGGCCCAGCGTTTCGGGATAACGTCCAAAGTCGAAACCAATCCTTCGATGGTGCTTGGAACGTCGAATGTGCGCGTGATCGACATGGCCCGCGCTTTCGCCGCGATCTCGCGAAAGGGCGTCGCGGTAGTTCCTTACGGAATCACCAGGGTAACGACGGCCAACGGAACCATCCTTTATCGTCACGAGGATGACGAATCGCGCGTCCTCGCCGCCCCTTGGGTTGCCGCCGAGATGACCGACCTGCTGCAAACCGCTGTCCTTACCGGCACCGGACGCGCCGCGCAGATCGGGCGTCCGGTGGCGGGCAAGACCGGGACGACAAGCTCGAACAAGGACGGCTGGTTCATCGGTTTCTCGAGCGGTGTCACGACGGCGGTCTGGATGGGCCGCGACGACAATGGCCCGGTCCCCGGCCTGCAGGGAGGCCATGCACCGGCGAAGGCATTCCACGATTTCATGATCCGCGCAGTCGCGCGGCGCCCAGTGGAGAAATTCGATGTGAAGGTCACGCTGCCGGACTGGGAAATGGAGCCCGACGAGGAAGCCTGGACCCAGGCACCGGACGAAATGATGGTCGATGCCGATGGAAACCCGGTTCGCCCGGCCGATCCCGCTGCGCCGCCGTTCGAGGACCCGACCACCACGCGCAGGGATGACGGCGAAGAGCAGATGGACCAGCAATGGCTGGACCGCGTGATCAACCGGCCCCGGCCGCCCAGCCAACCGCGCGAGCCGGTGCAGCGCCGGTCAGACCCGTCCGAACCTGTGCAATGAGGCGCCCTCGCGGCGCAGCCAGGCCCGCGCGGGCGCCGGGTCGGCTCCGAGCAGCTGCGCCACCAGCCGGTGAAACGCGGGGCCGTGGTTCAGATGCACGCAATGCGCGACCTCATGCGCAACCGTCGCGCGGCGCACCCATTCGGGCGCCAGGATGAGTCGCCAGCTGTAGCGGATCGACCCGCTGGCCGAGCAGCTTCCCCATCGCGAGACTGGATCCCCCACACCCACGCGCGGGACCGCGACCCCTGCTTTGGCGGCAAACTCCGCCGTCTCTTCGCTGAGCAGTTCGAGCGCATGCTTGCGCAGCCATCGCAGCATCCGGTTCTGGACGCCGTCCAGCGGTCCTCCAGTCACGATTCGCGTCGCCTCGATCCGTACGGTCCGCGCGGTTCCGGCTTGATGAACAAGGAGGCGGGGCTGGCCGTAGAGTGGGAGCGTCGCGCCCGGGTCAATCGCCTGAGAGTCCGGGATTTCGGCGAGTCTTGCCTCGATCCACTGGCGTTGGCTGTCCGCCCAGGCACGCGCCCGCCGCTCGGTTACGTGCGGCGGTATCGTCAGGATGATGCTCGCGGTGCGCGGATCGACCCGCAATCGCAATGTGCGGGCACGCCGTGACCGACGCACGATTATCTGGGTATCGTCGGCGCTGGCCCTTATCCGGGTTTCAGAGTTCACGATCGATCAGATGATGTTCGAGATCGCCAGACTCGTCTTCGGAGATCGTCCAGCCGCGCACCGATATGCCTTCGCGGTGGACCGCCTCGCGGTCGCCGCAGACCAGATAGTGCCAGTCCTGCAATGGCTGTCCGGCAGCGCGCAGGCGGTAGGCGCAGGTCCGCGGCAGCCATGCGAGCTGTTCGATCTTGTCGCGCGTCAGCCTGATGCAGTCGGGCACGAAGGTCTTGCGCGCCTTGTAGTTGCTGCACCGGCAGCTATCGAGATCGAGCAGGCGGCAGGCCACATTGGTCGCGTGGAACTCGCCGCTGATCTCATCTTCAACCTTGTGCACACAGCATTTTCCGCAGCCGTCGCACAATGCCTCCCATTCGTCCCGGTCGAGCGATGCCAGCGGCCGTTCCCAGAATCGGTCCCTCATCGAACCCACCGGTCAAGGTCATCGGCGAGCGCCTGCGGTCCCTGATCCTGACTGAGAATGGCAATCGGTTCGCCATGGGGGCCGAACAATGTGGCCTGGCGCGAATGATCCATCGTATAGCCACCACCCTCCGTCGGACGCTCGGCGGCGTAGATTGCGAACTCCTTGCGGACGGCATCGATCTGCGCCTGCGTTCCGGTCAGCCCGATCAATCGCGGATAGAAAGCCGCGACATAGGATTTGAGCACAGCCGGCGTATCGCGGCGCGGATCGACGGTGATGAAGATCGGCTGGACCCGCGACGCGCGATCGGGTGCCCGTTTTTCGAACAGCCGCATACCCTGACCGATCACCTGCAGATCAGTCGGGCACACGTCGGGGCAGAAACTGAAGCCGAAATAGACAAGCCGGTAGCGGCCGGAGAAATCGGTGTCACGGACGGTGTGCCCATTCTGATCGACAAGCGTGAACGGGCCGCCGAGTCGCGCTCCGGCAAGCGGCGGTTCATCGACAGGCCGGCTGCAGGCAAATGCCAGCACGGCAGCGCAAGGCAGCGCGACACGGGTCAGAAAACGGTGCACAACTTCATTCATAGCTCCGCCAGCCATGCTTTGCTAAGGCTACGGGATCAACTGTTCAGAAAAACGAGGAATTTGGTGTGGCCCATAAACTTCTGCACACCTTAGCTGCTGCCGGATTCCTTGCGTTGGCGCTAGCGCCGGCACAGGCGCAAATGTTTTCCGATGGCTATACATTCCTGAAAGCGGTCAAGGACCGTGACGGCGACAAAGTCACGAGCCTGGTGTCGACCCCGGGCGGCGTGCTTATCAACTCTCGCGATTCGGTCAGCGGCGAGGGCGCATTGCATATCGTGACACGCGAGCGCGACCGTGTCTGGCTGGCGTTCCTTCTGAGCAAGGGCGCCAGACCCGACTTGCTCGACAAGCACGGCGCGACCCCGCTCTCTATCGCTGCACAGATCGGCTGGGTCGACGGCGCGGACCTTTTGCTGAAAATGGGTGCGAAAGTGGACTATCCGAACGGCCGCGGCGAAACTCCGCTCATCCTCGCCGTCCACAATCGCGATATCCTGATGGTGCGCTTGCTGCTGGGGCGGGGAGCCGACCCGAAGCGGGCCGACAGTGTAGCCGGCTATTCCGCGCTGGACTATGCGCGTCAGGATGGCCGGTCGTCGGCGCTCGCCAAGGCTCTCGAGGAAACCGCACCGGCCGCCGCACCTGCCAAGCAGGGGCCGGGTCTCTGATCGACCATCGATGGGGCTCAGTCGAGGCCCGCTAGTCCCGGATCGAGGTCGCCCGCCAGGCGCCGCGCAGCCCGACGCGCGAATCGCAACGTCTCGGCGCGCCGGCGCGCCGGAGCCAGAGGCCGCAGCGCAGCATCCCGCACAATCGCGGCGTCGTACCGGTCGGCAACGATGAGCCCACAAAGGCCGGGCGCGCGACATTCTTCCTCAAAAGGCTCCAGCGCGAAGCCGGCTGGCACTGCCCAGAAGAAGCGGTCGCAATAGTCCAGATAATCGGGCCATTTCTGGTCGGCGAGAAGATCCGACCGTGACACCTTGATCTCAACGATCGTCAGCTGGCCACGTCCGTCGAGCGCGACCATGTCGGCGCGCCGTCCGTTGGGGAGCGGAACCTCGCAGATCGCGAACAGGTCGTGCCGGAAGAAGAGCCGGGTGACGCCCCGCGCAACATCCTGTGCGATCAGCGGCTCGTCGGTAAAGCAGGCGGGAGTCGTGGCCACGCGCGCAAACTAGAATGAAAAGGGAACAGATGCCAAGCCTTGGCTGCGACACTCCGGCTCGGTTCAGCGATAAAAGACGTGATTTCCCACCGATGCGACCCGGGTCAGGTGCCAGCCGGGGGACACTCTTTTGGCATGGAAGAACAGGGCATTGGGTGCCGAGCCGGTGGCCAGTTCCTGGCGCGCGATCTGGGCGATAGCGACCGCGGTCCGCCAGCCGGCGGAAGCATGCGGCGTCACGGGAAGACGGCCTCCGCGCACGAAGGAGAATTGGCCGCGCTGCTTGACGACCCCACAGAGCGTGGGCGGGAAGCGCCCCGACTTGGTGCGATTGATGATTACCTCGGCAACCGTGAGCTGGCCAGCAAGGGGTTCGCTCTTGGATTCGTAATAGACGGCAGTGGCAAGGCATTCATGCTCCGGGTCGGCGACATCCGGGCGCGCATAATCGCTGACAAGCTCCCGCAGCGAACGGCTCGGAGACACTGCCGGCGCCATTTCGGCGCCACCGTTAACGACATTCTCTGAACCGACAAGGCCAGGAGATAGGGGGAGCGCGGGCGCACCGGCGGCTTCTTCGGCTGCCAAAGCATCGATGGTTTCGGAAAGCTGGTTCGAAATTGGTGCGCCGGCATCGGATTGCACGGACGCGGAAATTTGGGTCGGCTGGATTGAGCCCGAATTTACATCGGGAAGCGTTGCGCTGACTGCAAATGTGAGGGCGGCCGCGGCAAAGCCCGCGTCGCGGATCAGACGATTCATTACGACCTGTATTTGTGCGGAAGAGCGATCATACGCAGGATGCCACGTGCATCCGGGATCCCCCATCCGTCTCGCGCGGTTGCAAAAAGCCGCAACCCACGCTCTCTAATATGACAGGAACCGGATGCTTGTGCAGCGCAGCAGTGTCAATTCAAGTCGTTCATTTCAGCGGCGAACCGTTCCGGGGACGGGACGTCCAGTTCCAACAGCCAAAGATCCGGGTCGTGCTTGCGCCGTCGTTCCAGAAAGCGGTCGATGTCGGGCTCGCCCTCGGTCATCGGCGGCGTGGCGTCCTGCCACAGATAATCGCCGCTTGCCTGCAACAGACGCTCAAGGACGCGTGTCTCTCTGCCGCTTTTCCGCAACAGGACCAGGATCGAGCCCGCATTTGCGTCACCCTTTGCCAGCACCGCGGCGAAACCACCCTTGGCTTCGGCCTGCCGGATAAGGGCGCTGACGGCCACCGAACTCGCCAAGCGCGCCATCACCCGGAGCGATAGCCAGCCAAGCCACTGAGATTGATATGCGAACGCATGAACGTGCCGGTGCCGCGTGCCGCCTCATCACCGTCCGAATCGATCAGACGTGACTCGCCGACGAACACGCGCCGGCGACCGCTGACCCAGCGGCCCTCCGCGGTGACAAGACCAGCCTTAAGCGGCTTGGTCAGATTCAGGTTGAATGCGGTCGTCAGCAGAAACCGGTCGCTGACCAGGCTGTTACAGGCATAGAAAGCGGCATCATCGAGCATCTTGAAGTAGATCGTGCCATGGGCAGCACCCGCAGCATGGAAGCTTTCTGGCGTCACCTCGAACCGGATCAGCGCGTGCCCCTGCTCAACAATCTCGAGACTGGATCGGAACAGCTGGTTGACGGGCGCCACGCGATACAGCGCCTCGAGCGATCGGAAGTGCGCCGCGGCACCCGCTTCGGTGTTCCGGGCTGACGGGTCAGGCGGCATACAGCGATTCGACACCAGCCAGCAGGGCGAAAATGGCATCGCGCGAGCGTGCGCCGCGCAATTTCGCGACCATCGCCGAATCGCGCAGCGTCCGGCTCACCCGCGCCAGCGCCTTCAGATGATCCGCCCCGGCGTCCGGAGGGGACAGGAGGAGGAAGACGATATCGACCGGGAGATCATCGACCGCCTGATAGTCTATGGGCGCATGGAGACGCGCAAAATAACCACGAATCTCCGAAAGACCCTCGATCTTGCCGTGTGGAATCGCGACGCCGCCGCCAAAGCCGGTCGAGCTCAGCCGCTCGCGCTCGTTGAGGCTGGCGAGGATCTGCTTCGAAGGCATCGCGGTCAGCCGCGACGCGGCACTGGCCAGCTGCTGGAACAGCGCCTTCTTGTTTGCGACCGTTAGGCCTGCGTCGATAGCCTCGACGCTGATGAGATCAGACAAATCGCTCATTGAATCACCGCCGCAGGATTCGGCCCGGGGCGCCTATAGCGAATGAAGCGGGCGGCTGCCACACCGCCCGACATAGGACGTTCGTGGCTTGCCGATCAGTCCCGCTGCGGCTCAACCCAACCGATCGTTCCGTCCCCGCGCCGATAGACCATGTTGAACGCGCCGGTGCCCAGATTGCGGAACAGGAGCGCATTGGTGTTGCGCAGATCGAGTTGCATCACCGCGTCCGAAACCGTGGCTTCGGGAATGTCGACGCGGGTTTCGGCGATGATAGGTGGGTTGTCGACAGGCTCTTCCTCATCTTCGTCGCCGGCAAAGATCGTATAGCCGGCGTCGGCCGCAACCACCGCAGCCTCGTCACGATTCCCCGGCAGGTGGTGATTCTTGAGCCGCTTCATGTAGCGCCGGAGCTGCTTTTCGACCTTGTCGGCCGCAGCGTCGAATGCCGGATGCGCTTCCGCCGCCTGCTCGTTGGCCTTGAGCACCACGCCGTTGCGGACATAGATCAACAGGTCGCACTTGAAATTATGATCGTGGGGGCCCTTGCCGAAGGTCGCATGGGCCGACACGGGACGCGCAAGATACTTGTCCGCCATGGCGCCCAGTCTTTGCTCGACATGCTGGCGCAGGGCATCGCCGGTGTCCACCTGATGCCCAGAGACGCGGATTTCCATTTCTTTCTCCAATCGAGCTAGGGTAGCCCCCTAGGCGTGCCCTGAATTCTCCGTCAACCGCATGCCGCCAAGGCGGTTCCATAGCGGATCGGATATGCCCTGCAGAAAAACGGCGTGGCGGGCGACTTCTTCCGCGCTGGCGCAATGCGGGCGCGGCGCACGAATGGCCAATGCAACCGATATCGTCGGCGGCGCGGCCGCCGATACGGCATCCGAGTCTGTTGGGGCGAGCGTCAGGCCGATCTGGCGACCGCCCGTCAGTTCGACATAAACTTGGCAAAGCAACTGGGCGTCGATCAATGCGCCATGTTTGATGCGAACGCTGCGGTCGATGCCAAAGCGCGTGCACAATGCATCGAGGCTGTGCTTGGCGCCGGGGTGCCGTTGCCGGGCAATTGCCAGCGTATCGATCATGCGGCTCGTGCAAATCAGCGGCCGCCCGCACAGCGTCAACTCGTGATTGAGGAATCCGAAATCGAAGCTGGCATTGTGCGCGATCAGCGGGCTGTCGGCGATGAAAGCCAGCAGGTCTTCGCATCTGTCTTCGAAATAAGCCTTATCCGACAAGAAGATATCGGTCAGCCCATGGACCGCTTCTGCGCCGCCAGGCATGGGGCGTCTGGGGTTGAAATAAGCGTGAAAGGTGCGGCCCGTTTCGACCCGGTTGAACATCTCGATGCAGCCGATTTCGACAAGACGGTCGCCGCCCAGAGGATTAAGACCGGTGGTCTCGGTATCGAAAACAATTTCGCGCACGCCCTCTTATGAATCCCCCGCCCGGTCCAGACAAGCAATGAGTGCGCGTACCGCATTCCTGGTTTGCGCGATCGAGCCACCGGTATCGATGACGAAATCGGCGCGCGCGCGCTTTTCGGCATCCGGCACCTGCAGTGCCAGGATTTGTGCGAACTTCTCTTCGGTCATCCCAGGCCGCGCAAGCACGCGTTCACGCTGTGCCGAGGGAGGCGCGGATACCACGGCGACCTTGTCGACACCGTCTAACCCGCCCTTTTCGAACAGCAATGGGATATCTAGGACGACAAGCGGTGATTCGCGATAGGTTTCGAGGAAGGCCGCTCGCTCGGCGCGGACGGCGGGATGCACTATCCGCTCGAGCCGTGCCAACGATTCGGGATTGTCGAACACGGCTGCCGCCAATAACTGTCGGTCGACGCCGGCATTGCCAGTCGTGCCGGGGAAATAGCGCTCGATTTCCTCTACGAGGGCTCCGTCAGGGCCCTGCAATCTATGCACGACCGCGTCGGCGTCGAAGACCGGCACCCCTTCCGCGACGAACATCTGGGCGACTGTCGATTTTCCCATGCCGATCGACCCGGTGAGCCCGAGGATCATTGCGGTGACGTCAAAAGCTGACGCAGCGCGGCGTCGCGTTCGCGCGGCGGCTCGCGTCCGAAGAAGCCGCTGAAGGCCGCGGCAGCCTGGCCAATCAACATGCTCATGCCGTCGACGATGCGAAGTCCTCGGGCACGTGCGGCGGCCAGCAACGCCGTTTCCAGTGGTGCGTAGACCATGTCGAAAACGACCGTGCTGCGGTCCTCGATCGAGCCAATCGCGGCCAGCAGCGTCTTGGGCATCGCATCCTTGCCCGTCATGCCGAGCGTCGAAGCATTCACGATGAGTTGGGCGCCAGTGAGATTCGAGCGATCGTCCACCGGTCCCACCCGACCGCTCAGGCCGGAGCGTTCGAGAAGGTCAGCGCCCTTTGCCGCGTTGCGGACATTGACGAACAGCTCTTCGACACCGAGCTCTTTAAATGCGGCAAGGGCTGCAAGCGCGGCGCCCCCCGAACCGATCAGGCACGCCGTCTTCAGGCCTGACGGAAACGCGGGAAGCGCAGTCATTATGCCCTCGACATCACTGTTGTCGCCAACCAAGCGCCCGTTTCGGGGAAGCACGAGATTTACGGCGCCGACCGCTTCGGCCAGCGGGGTAAGCGCGTCGATCAGCGGGATGATCGACTGCTTGTGCGGAACGGTTACATTGCAGCCACGCCAGCGAGTGGGGCTGCGCCGCGCCCTTATAAAGTCGGACAATGCGTCGGGCTTTATCTGCATCGCACGATAGTCGCCCTCGATGCCGAGACTGTCGAGCCAGAAGCGGTGAATCTGCGGCGATTTAGAATGGGCGATGGGATCGCCGATCACTTCGGCAAAAGGAATGGACGTCATTGCGGGATGATTCCCCGTTCACGCAGATAGTGCAGAAGCGCCATCATCGGCAGGCCCATGATTGCAAATTGGCTTCCCACGATCCTGTCGAACAGCTGCAGGCCGCGGCCCTCGATCCGATAGCAGCCGACGTTGCTCCGGACGGCTGCATATTCAACGTCGAGATACGACTCGAGAAAATCTTCACTCAAAGGGCGCATGTCGAGGCGGACGCTTTCGGTTACCTGCCACACTGTCGTTCCTGCCTCGCAAATGGCTGCCGCCGAGTGGAGCTGGTGCGACCGACCGCTCAGACTGCGCAGCTGCTCCAGTGCATCGGCCCGAGATTCAGCCTTGTCCAGCATCCTGCCGTCATCGCACTCAAGAGTTTGATCGGCTCCCAACACAAGATCATCGGGCCCGGCCCGAGCCGCGCTGGCTTTCACCATGGCAAGGGCTTCAGCGAGCTCGCGCCCACCGATGCTTTGCTCGCGAAGCCTGATTTTCTCGGCATCTTCGTCGCATGGAGCATCGACCGGTTCGAAGGGCACGCCGGCATTTTCGAGCATCGCGCGCCGTGTCGCGCTCTTCGAAGCGAGAAGCAGCCTCACGCGCCATCGACCGCATCGAGGCGCTCGTTGCACAGTTTGACAATGGCAAAGGCGGTTTCTTCGATCGAGCGCCGGCTGACGTCGATGACCGGCCAGTCATTGTCGGCAAAGAGCCGCCGCGCGAATGCGAGCTCGGCCTTCACCGCCTCCGCGTCGACATAATCGGTCTCGGGCGCCTGGTTGAGCGAGAGCAACCGGTTGCGCCGGACCTGGATCAGACGGTCCGGCCCGGTCGTCAATCCGACGACCATCGGATGGCGCAGGCTGAAAAGCGACAAGGGTGGCGGCGATTCGGGGACCAGCGGGATATTGGCAACCTTGTAGCCGCGATTAGCGAGATAAATCGAAGTTGGTGTCTTTGAGGTGCGCGATACACCAGCAAGGACGATATCGGCCTCCTCCCAATTTTCGGCGCCGATCCCGTCGTCATGCGCGATCGTGAACTGAATCGCATCGACCCGGGCAAAATAGGCAGCATCGAGCACGTGCTGGCGACCCGGCCTCGCCTTGGCTGCCTGGCCAAGCATGACCGAGAGCGCATCGAGCACCGGGTCGAGGACCGAGACCGCACTTATCCCGCGCCGCCGGCATTTCTGCTCGAGGTCGCGCCTGATGTTGTTGTTCACTAGCGTATAAAGAACGAGGCCCGGCCGGCGTTCGATATCGTCGAGGACGCGGTCTAGATGCCCTTCGGACCGCACCATCGGCCAGAAATGACGCGACACGTCGACTTCATCAAATTGGGCAAGACAGGCCTTAACGATGACCTCGAGAGTCTCGCCGGTCGAATCCGAGAGCAGATGAAGATGCAGGTGACTCATATCCGGCAAGCGGTCCGACCCTGTGGAAAACTATGTTGAAAGCGCTAGCTGAAGGCTCGGGACGCTTTCAAGAAAAGCTTTGGCCCCCGGCATTCGGATATGATCCACAGATCGGCCCAGCGAAACAGGATTCCCGCACGAGCCTGTGGATTTCGGGGAAAACCTTTTCGACTCCGCGGACTCCTGCCGATCTGCGCACGTCAACCTGTTTGTTAAAGTTTGACAAGGCGATAATTCCCGGCTTCCGCCCTTCTACTAACTACTCCAGACTCTCTTTTATAAGACTCATAGATAGAGGAGAGTGAGCCTATGAGACAGTGATGGCCCAACCTGACAAGCTCGTGTTACGTGTCATAAGTGGTGAAAAAGTAACGCAAAAACCAATTTGGCTAATGCGTCAGGCTGGGCGATACCTCCCCGAATATCGTGCACTGCGTGCAGACAAAGGCGGATTTCTCGAACTTGCCTACGATTCCGACGCTGCTGCCGAGATCACGCTGCAGCCGATCCGCCGATTTGGGTTCGACGCAGCGATATTATTCTCCGACATTTTGGTCATTCCGCATGCACTGGGGCAGGATCTTCGTTTTGAAGCGGGCGAGGGACCCAGGTTGTCACCGCCACTCTTGGATGCTGCACTGCACGGTCTCGAAGCCTTTCCCGATCGTCTGGCGCCGATTTTCCGGACTGTGGAGAAGGTCAAGCAGCAGCTTCCCCCGGAGACCACCTTTCTTGGCTTTGCGGGCAGTCCCTGGACGGTAGCCACCTACATGGTTGCAGGGCAGGGAAGCCGCGACCAGGGCGAGGCCAGGCAGCTTGCCTATCGCGACCCGGTGGCGTTCGGCGCGCTGATAGATGTGCTTGTCGATGCTACCGTCGATTATCTGTCCGGTCAGATCGCGGCGGGGGTCGATGCGGTGCAATTGTTCGACAGTTGGGCGGGAAGCCTGTCGCCCGCGCAGTTCGAGCGTTGGGTGATTGCCCCAACGGCCGTGCTGGTCGCGGCCCTCAAGGCCCGGCATCCCGAAGTAAAGGTGATCGGCTTTCCAAAAGGAGCGGGGGCGAAGCTTGCATCCTATGCGGCCGCAACCCATATCGACGTTCTGGGGCTGGACGAAACCGTCGATCCAGACTGGGCGGCAAGCACCTTGCCAACCGATTTACCGCTTCAGGGCAATCTTGATCCGCTCGCGCTTCTTGCCGGTGGCGAGGCGCTTGAAAAGGCGGTAGCGCGCATCCTATCAGCGTTTGACGGACGACCACATATCTTCAACCTGGGACATGGCATCTTGCCCGAGACGCCGATCGCGCACGTCGAACATTTGCTGAGGCTGGTACGTCAGTGACTGGCTACGACTGGGAAGGCTTTTTCACATTGACCTATGTGTGGTTCAAGGCAGCCCACATCATTTTCGTGATTTTCTGGATCGCCGGCCTGTTCCTGTTGCCGCGCTTCTACGTCTACCACCAGGAATCGGCGCCCGGATCCGAGGAGGAAAGGCGCTGGATCGAGCGCGAGCACAAGCTGCGGACGATCATCATCACACCGTCGATGGTTCTGGTGTGGGTATTCGGGCTGTCGCTCGCCTTCATCGGCCACTGGTGGGGTACGGGCTGGCTTTGGACAAAATTCGCGCTGGTGGTTGCGTTGTCGGGTTACCATGGCTGGATGGTCGGCTATGGTCGCAAACTGGCCCGCGGCGAACGTCCGGTCAGCGGCCGGGCGCTGAGATTGATGAACGAAATCCCGGGAATAGCGACGGCAATCATCGTCATTTTGGTGGTGGTCAAGCCGTTCTGATATTCGCTTTTCTTCCAACCTTTCGACAAAGCTCGTTCGTGCAAGAGCGAAGGCTGTTGACTTGATTTTTTGCGGAGCTTAACGGCGAAACAGTCGTTGCCCGCCTATCGAGCGGTTTCCAGCCGATCAAATCCTCCTTGTCGCGCGTCGAACGACTGTCTCTATTCTGAGTAATCTCCAAATGCATCTCAAAGACCTAAAACAAAAATCCCCTGCTGAACTCGTCGCCATGGCCGAAGAGCTTGGCATCGAGGGTGCATCGACGCTGCGCAAGCAGGAGCTGATGTTCTCGATACTGAAGGTTCAGGCGGAGAATGGCGATGAAATCATGGGCATGGGAACCATCGAGGTTCTGCCCGATGGTTTCGGCTTCCTGCGCTCGCCCGAAGCCAATTATCTGGCGGGACCTGACGATATCTATGTGTCGCCGAATCAGGTCCGTAAATTCGGCCTGCGCACCGGTGACACCGTCGAAGGCGAGATTCGCGGGCCGAAAGATGGCGAGCGCTATTTCGCGCTGACCCGGCTCAATCTCGTCAATTACGACGATCCCGATGCGGTGCGCCATCGCGTCAATTTCGACAATCTCACGCCGCTTTATCCCGACGAGAAGCTCAAGCTCGACACGCTCGATCCGACCGTCAAGGACAAGTCCGCGCGCGTAATCGACATCGTCGCGCCGCAGGGCAAAGGCCAGCGCGCGCTGATCGTCGCACCACCCCGCGTCGGCAAGACCGTCCTGCTCCAGAATATGGCAAAGGCGATCACCGACAATCATCCCGAGGTGTTCCTGATCGTGCTGCTGATCGACGAGCGGCCCGAGGAAGTCACCGACATGCAGCGTTCGGTGAACGGCGAAGTCATTTCCTCGACGTTCGACGAACCGGCCAGCCGCCACGTCCAGGTCGCCGAGATGGTGATCGAGAAGGCCAAGCGCCTGGTCGAGCACAAGAAGGACGTCGTGATCCTGCTCGATTCGATCACCCGCCTTGGGCGTGCCTATAACACCGTGGTGCCGAGCTCGGGCAAGGTCCTCACCGGCGGCGTCGACGCCAACGCGCTGCAGCGGCCGAAGCGCTTCTTCGGTGCCGCACGCAACATCGAGGAAGGCGGCTCGCTGTCGATCATCGCGACCGCGCTGATCGATACCGGCTCGAAGATGGACGAAGTGATCTTCGAGGAGTTCAAGGGCACCGGCAACAGCGAAATCGTGCTCGACCGCAAGGTTGCCGACAAGCGCATCTTCCCGTCGCTCGACGTCGGCAAGTCCGGCACGCGCAAGGAAGAATTGCTGGTCGACCCCGCGACATTGTCCAAGATGTGGGTGCTGCGCCGGATCCTGATGCAGATGGGCACTGTGGATGCCATGCAATTCCTTCTCGACAAGATGAAGGACGCCAAGTCGAACGAGGATTTCTTCGCTTCGATGAATCAATAGCGCGGGCTACATCCGTCCGATGGACTTTTCCGCATTCGTGTCACCCGGCGCGCTCGCCGATTTCGGTAAGGTCATCGCGATCGACCTGATGATGGCCGGCGACAATGTCGTCGTCCTCGGCGCGCTTGCCGCCGGTCTTCCTGCCGACCAGCGCAAGAAGGTGATCACCGTCGGCGTTGGAATAGCGCTGATATGCCTGATCGGCTTTGCGCTGATCGCTACCCAGCTGCTGCACGTCGTAGGGCTGTTGCTCGCGGGCGGCCTCATGCTGCTGTGGGTTTCATGGAAGCTGTGGCGCGAGCTTCGCCACCAGGATCGGGCACCCGGCGACTATAGCGAGCAGGAGCTCGAAAAGTACCAGCACGAGCATCCAAAGAGCTTCCGCCAAACCGTAACGCAAGTTGTGATCGCCGACCTGTCGATGAGCCTCGACAACGTGCTGGCGGTTGCCGGGGCGGCCCGTAATCATCCGGCCGTACTGTTCTTCGGCCTTGCCCTCTCGGTGACGTGCATGGGGCTGGCGGCCAATTTCATCGCCAGGCTCATCGAGCGCCACCGCTGGATCGCCTATATCGGGCTTGTCGTCATTCTCTATGTCGCCGGGACGATGATCTACGATGGTTTGATGGACCGCGAACTCGGTGTGCTCCATTTTGTCGTATAGCGAAACAGAGTCTTAGGAAGGGCCGATGGACTTTTCCGATACGTTCACTTTGGCTGGCCTCGCCGCGCTGGGGCAGGTGGTCCTCATCGATCTGATCCTGGCCGGCGACAATGCCCTGGTCGTCGGAGCACTCGCCGCCGGACTGCCGAGCGACCAGCGGCGAAAGGTCATCCTGATCGGCATCGCCGCGGCGCTCGTCCTGCGGATCCTGTTTGCGCTGATCGTGACGCAACTGATGCAGATCGTCGGCCTTATCCTCGCCGGTGGACTGCTGCTCTTGTGGGTCGCGTGGAAGATGTACCGTGAGCTTCGTCACGCGGGTGAATCGCCCGGCTCTGAAGAGATAGAGGGAGACGAGCGCAGCGGCTTGGGCGCGGCCAAGAGCTTCGCTGGCGCGGCTTGGGCTGTCGCGCTCGCCGATGTCAGCATGAGCCTCGACAATGTGCTCGCGGTCGCCGGCGCGGCGCGCGAGCATCCGTGGGTGCTGATCTTCGGGCTCGTGCTGGCGGTCGGAATGATGGGTATCGCGGCCAATTACATTGCCAAATATATCGAGCGTTATCGCTGGATCGCCTGGTTCGGGCTCGCCGTCATCGTCTTCGTCTCGGGCAAGATGATCTATGACGGGCTCGTCCACCACGAACTTGGCGTGCTGCGTTACCTCTAATCCAATCAGGGAATAAGCAGCACCGAACCAGTGGTCTCGCGCGCTTCGAGTGCACGATGGGCTTCGGCTGCATCGCTGAGCGCGTATCGCGCGCCGATCTGGACCTGAACGGTGCCACTTTCGATCATCGTGAACAGGCGGGAGGCGGATTCACGCATCTCTTCTACAGTCGCCGTATAGTCGAAGAGCGTTGGGCGGGTCACGAAGATCGATCCGGCCGCGAGCAGGTCGGTGGCCTTGAACGCCGGGACGGGGCCAGAAGCATTACCGAAGGTCACGATCAAACCGCGCCCGGCGACTGAAGCGAGCGATGCCTGCCAGCTGGCAGCTCCGACGCCGTCCAGCGACACCCTGACGCCCGCACCCCCGGTCAAGCCGCGTACCTCGGCGGCAAGCGACTCCATCGGGCAGGACAGCGCGTGGTCGGCGCCGAGCGCCTTGGCCTTCGCCGCTTTGTCGGGAGAGCCGGCGTGGGCGATCACGGTCGCGCCGATCGCCTTGAGCCACGGAACGAGGATCGAGCCGACTCCGCCAGCCGCGGCGTGCACCAGCACGGCATCGCCGGCCGTGACCTTTGCGCAGCGCTCGATCAGGAACTCGGCAGTGCATCCCTTGAGCAGCGCTGCGGCCGCGGTCTCGACGCTGATCGATTCGGGCAGGCGCACGGCCTTGTCTGCGGCAACCAGCCGGTGCGTTGCATAAGCGCCCACGCCGGCCGCAAAATAGCCAATCCGGTCGCCGGCGCGAAGATCGGTGACGGCGTCGCCGATTGCCTCGACTACACCCGCGCCCTCATTACCAAGGCTGGACGGCAGCGGGAGGGGATAGACACCCGAGCGATAATAAGTGTCGATAAAATTGAGCCCGACCGCCTCGTTGCGGACAAGCAGCTCGTTAGGGCCGGGTGAAAGGCTGCCGAGCTCTTCGCGCTCCAGAACTTCGGGGCCGCCGGTCCTGGCAAAGACGATGCGCCAGCGATCGTTCATCCAAGGTGCTCGGCGAAGAATGCTTCGGTCCGGCTGTCGGCCAGGCTTGCGGCTTTCTCGCTATGGCGCTTGTCGCCGGTGGCGGCGAAGCCGTGATCTTCGCCCGGATAGTCGTGCAGCACGACTTTTGGATGGTTATCGAGACCCGCATGCATCGCTTTTTGCGCTTCGGGGGGCACGAAGTGGTCGGCGCCGGCAATGTGCAACATCAGCGGCCGCGCGATGCCGTGCTTTTCGTTGAGAAGCTGGTCGATCATGACTCCATAATAGCCGACGCTCGCGTCAATGTCGGTTCGCGCTGACGTCATGAAGGCTAACCGGCCGCCGAAACAAAAGCCGACGCAGCCGACTTTCGCGGTGTCGCCCAGGCGGTCCCGTGCGTGCCGTATCGTTGCTTCGATATCCGCGATACACGCGTCTTGGTCGACTTTGCCCATCAGGCCGAGTGCAGTCTGGAAATCCTCCGGAACATCCGGGTCGAGTTCAACGCCGGGCTGGACGCGCCAGAATAGATCCGGAGCGAGCGCGAGATAGCCGAGGCTCGCCCAGTGGTCGCATTTGCTGCGGATACCGGCGTTAATGCCGAATATCTCTTGGATGACGATAATTGCCGCTATGGGCATACCGCCCGGCTCGGCCAGATAGGCGTGGAATGTCCCGGACTGGTCCAGCGTCTCGATGTCCACCGTAGGCATCTGCGATTCTCCTCATATGTTGCGGCTTGAGCCCCTATAGACATAAGCTCGACGCACGCTGCAACAGCACAGGGACAGGCTCATGAAAGTCACGGTGGATTTTGATTGCTCGCCGGAAGAAGCGCGGCGATTCCTGGGCCTGCCCGACCTCAGCAGCGTCCATGAGGCCTATCTGGAAAAGATGCGCAAGGCCGTCACCGAGGGAATCGGCAGCGACTATTTTCTCGAGGTCATGAAGAATTGGGGACCGATGAGCGAGGGTGCCTTCAATATGTGGAAGGGGCTGTTCGAGCAAACCCCCGGCGGCGGGAAGAAGTGAGCGACGGCGCGGCGGATACTATCTATGCGCTGTCGTCAGGTCATCCGCCCGCAGCAATTGCGATAATACGGGTTAGCGGACCACGCGCCGCGCAATGCCTCAAGGGACTAAGCGGTGGCATTCCGCAACCGCGGTCTGCTAAGTTCGTTTACCTGCATCATGACAGTCAAGTCATTGACAATGCAGTAATATTATACTTCCCCGGCCCACAAAGCGCAACCGGCGACGACGTTGCCGAATTTCATGTGCATGGCAGCAGGGCGGTCGTTTCTGCACTACTGACGGCGCTTTCGGAGTTTCCGGGTTTGCGTGAAGCCGCGCCAGGAGAATTCACCCGGCGTGCCTTCGAGAACGGCAAGATGGACTTGACCGAAGTCGAAGGCTTAGCGGATTTGCTGGCTGCGGAGACTGATTCGCAGCGGCGGGCGGCACTTGCACTTGCGGGTGGAAGCCTGAGAAGGCGGATCGAGGGCTGGCAGTCAAGATTGCTCGCACTTGCGGCGGAAGTGGAATCAGTCCTCGATTTTTCGGACGAAGGCGAAGTCGGCGAGTCGCTGCCGGTCGGATGGATTGTGCGTGCGGCAGAGCTTTCCCAAGAGCTTGAGGCGGCGGTGAATGCTCCGCCGATTGAACGACTGCGCGATGGGATACGGGTCGTGATCGCGGGTCCTCCCAACGCAGGCAAATCGACGCTGCTCAATGCGCTCGCTGGCCGCGAGGCAGCGATCACCTCCGCTATAGCCGGAACCACGCGCGACATCGTCGAGGCGCCGACCGCTATCGCAGGTGCCCCGTTCCTGTTGGCCGACACTGCGGGGATTCGCGATTCGACCGACCCGATTGAACAGGTCGGAGTGGAGCGCGCCCTGACTCGCATCCGCGACGCCGATATCCTCCTTTGGCTCGGCCCGCGCGCGGAATGTCCGGAAGGAACGAGCGTCATTGTTCTCGAATCGAAGTCCGATTTGACGCCGCCGGAGCAGCGCCAGGGGTTGGCGGATCTTTATGTCTCGCCGAAGACGGGCGAGAATATGGATGCGCTGACCGCGCAGCTGATCGACAGGGGCAGGGCGCTGCTACCCGGAGAAGGCGAGGCCGCATGGAACAATCGTCACCGGACGTTGCTGGCCGAATGCTTAGACAATCTGCTTGAAGCGCAGTCGAGCGACGATCTGCTAATCATTGCCGAAGCCTTGCGTTTGGGGAGGGGCGCGCTCGACCGGATAACCGGCCGGGCTGGAGTCGAGGATATGCTCGACAACTTGTTCGGCCAATTCTGCATAGGCAAGTGATGTTTCACGTGGAACAGCCAAGTTCCGATTTTGCCATATCGTAATATTCTCTATGACGCCGGCCATGCGCGACTGCGATGTCATCGTTGTAGGTGGAGGGCACGCCGGCTGTGAGGCGGCGGCGGCCTCCGCGCGCATGGGTGCCCGGACTATATTGGTCAGTTTCGATTGGAACGGCATCGGCGCGATGTCGTGCAATCCGGCGATCGGCGGTCTGGGGAAGGGCCATCTAGTCCGCGAGGTCGACGCGTTTGACGGACTGATCGCCCGCGCCGCCGACCAAGCAGCCATCCACTATCGGATGCTCAACGCGAGCAAGGGCGCGGCTGTCCGCGGCCCGCGGGTCCAGGCGGACCGCCGGCGTTACAAGCAAGCGATTCACGACATGCTCGGCGCGCAGGCGAACATGGAGGTGGTTGAAGGCGAAGCCGCGTCGCTGATAATCGAGGACGGCCGCATTATACGCGGTCTTTCGTTGGCAGACGGCCGGCAATTCCGTGCCGGTGCGGTGGTGCTGGCAACGGGTACCTTCCTCAATGCCCGGCTCCACTTCGGCATGGAGCAATGCGTCGGCGGGCGTGTCGGCGAACGGGCCGCGGTTCCGCTCGCGGAGCAGCTTACGAAGCTTAAATTGCCGATCGCGCGGCTCAAGACAGGAACCCCACCGCGTCTTGACGGGAGGACAATCGACTGGGCGCAGCTGGATCGGCAACCATCGGACGCGAGCGAATGGACTATGTCGCCGCTGAGCACGCAAAGGGTCGCTCCCCAGCTCTTTTGCGCGATCACGCGCACCAACGAGGCTACCCATGCGATCATCCGCGGCGCGCTCGATCGCTCGCCGCTGTTTACCGGCACGATCACGGGCGCGGGCCCGCGCTATTGCCCCTCGATCGAGGATAAGGTTCACCGCTTCGCCGACCGCGATGGGCACCAGGTGTTTCTTGAGCCCGAAGGCCTCGACGATCACACCATTTATCCGAATGGCATTTCCACTTCGCTTCCAGCCGACGCCCAGCTGGCGATGGTGCGATCGATGGGCGGACTGGAGCGCGTTGAGATCCTCCAGCCAGGATATGCCGTGGAATATGATCATGTTGATCCGCGTGTCCTGGAACCCACCCTCGGCGTCCGCGACATCGGCGGGCTTTATCTCGCGGGTCAGATCAATGGCACCACCGGGTACGAGGAGGCTGCAGCGCAGGGTCTCGTCGCGGGGTTAAATGCGGGCGCCCACGCCATCGGCAGACCGGCGGTGATCTTCGGCCGCGATTACAGCTATATCGGCGTGATGGTGGATGACCTGACGCTGCAGGGGGTCACCGAGCCGTATCGGATGCTCACAGCGCGGGCCGAATACAGGCTGCGCCTGCGGGCCGACAACGCCGAGTTGCGTCTTACGCCGAAAGCAATTGAAACCGGATGCGTCGGCGAGGAGCGCCGCACACATTTCGCCCGAGTGCAGAGCATGCGTGCGGCAATTTCCGCGAGCCTCGAGTCCCGCATCGACGGAAAGACGCTTGCGGCAAGCGGCATTGCAGTGCGCGACGATGGGATCGCCCGATCCCTCACAGACTGGTTGCGCTTTCCCGAGCTCGAGGCAGGGTCGCTGGTTCGTTTGCGGCCGGAACTGGCCGGGTCAGACCCGCAAGAACTGGAGCGCGTGATCCAGGATCATCGCTATGCGCCATATCTGGCCCGTCAGGAAAGCGAGATCGTCAGGCTGCGAGCGGACGAAGGGATCATAATTCCACCCGGTCTCGATTTTGCGGCGATTGCCGGTCTGTCGAACGAGATGGTCGAAAGGCTCAATACGGCCCAGCCGTCGACGCTCGGCGCGGCGGGACGAATTCGGGGGATAACCCCCGCGGCGCTGGCCGCGATCCTCGTACATTGCCGCCGCAGGGCGGCGTGATGGACGAGGCAGCCGCGCGACGGTGGCTTGCGGAAACTCTGAATGTTCCACGTGAAACATTCGAAAGACTTGAGGAATTCGTCGCCTTGCTCGGCGAGGAGAATGAACGCCAGAATTTGGTCTCCACCGCAAGCCTCGACCACGTCTGGTCGCGCCATATCGCCGACTCGGCACAGCTCCTGCTGCATGGGCAGGCGGACGGCAGGTGGATCGATCTTGGAACCGGGGCGGGGTTTCCAGGTGTGATTGTGGCGCTGTTGCGCGACGGACCGATCACGCTTGTAGAACAACGGCGTCTGCGTGTGGACTTTTTGAAGCGCGCCGTTGCCTGCCTCGGCCTGACGGACCGAGTCGAGGTGCTGGCCGCTAATGTCGGCACGATGAAATCCGAACCATTTTCGGTCATCAGCGCGCGCGCTTTCGCTCCGCTGGATCGTCTTTTCGCGGTTTCGGTGCATCTTGCCGCGCAAAACACGAAATGGATCCTACCGAAGGGCCGAAATGCAAAGTCCGAACTGGAAGCCGCGCGCGCTTCGTGGCAGGGTATGTTTCGCCTCGAACCGAGCGTTACTGATCCCGATGCCTGTATCGTGATCGCGGAGCAGCTTCATCGCAGGCCCAAGGGAAAGCGGACCTCATGATCCGAATTGCAGTGGCCAACCAGAAAGGCGGGGTGGGGAAGACGACCACCGCAATAAATCTGGCGACGGCGCTCGCTGCTATCGGCTGGCGAGTGGTCCTGATCGATCTTGATGCGCAGGGCAATGCATCGACCGGGCTGGGCATTACCCAATCGCAGCGGACCTATTCAAGCTACGAGTTGCTGACCGGCGGATGTAGCGTCGATGACGCAGTGATCGCAACCAAGATACCCAGGCTTGATCTCATCCCCGCTACGGTCGACTTGTCCGGCGCTGAGATAGAGCTGGTGGACTATAAGGAGCGAACGCACCGGCTGGACTTGGCGCTAGAGTCTGTCCGCGGGCGCTGGGATATTTGCCTGATCGATTGTCCACCATCTTTAGGGTTGCTGACGATCAACGCGCTTGTCGCTGCGCGGTCGGTCCTTGTGCCCTTGCAAACCGAGTTTTTCGCACTCGAGGGTCTTAGCCAGCTCTTGCAGACGGTCGAGCGCGTGCGTGCCCGCTTCAATCCTGAGCTTTCTATCCTCGGCGTTGCCTTGACCATGTTCGATCGCCGCAACAATCTCTCGTCGCAGGTCGCGGACGATGTACGCGCCTGTCTTGGCAAGGTTGTGTTCCAGACGATCATTCCGCGCAACGTCCGGCTCTCGGAAGCGCCAAGTCACGGCGTGCCCGCTTTGATCTACGATCACCGCTGCCCAGGCTCGGAGGCCTATATCGCGCTGGCCAAGGAGCTGATCGGCCGGCTGCCGAAATCGGCGGCGGCGGCATGAGCAGCGAACCTCCGGCGCGCAAGCGTCCAAGCGGTCTTGGTCGAGGTCTTTCGTCGCTCCTAGGCGAGGTTGCCGAGGAAGCGCCGCTGTCCGGCGACGAGCGCGGCGGCGTCCAAAGACTTGCAGTCGCGTCGATCGAACCGCATCCGGGCCAGCCGCGACGACACTTCGACGAGGCGGCGCTCGACGAACTCGCATCATCGATCCGTGCCCGCGGCCTGATCCAGCCGATCGTCGTCCGCCCGGTCGGAACCCATTACCAGATCGTCGCGGGGGAGCGGCGATGGCGCGCCGCACAGCGCGCGCATCTTCACGAAGTCCCTGTAATTATTCGACAATTCAGCGACGCGGAGACGCTGGAAGTGGCCCTGCTGGAGAATATCCAGCGCCAGGACCTCAACGCGATCGAAGAAGCTGATGCCTATCGGCGCCTGGTCGACGAATATGGCCATACGCAGGACGCGCTGTCGAAGCTGGTCCATAAGTCACGGAGCCATATCGCCAATCTGATGCGCCTCCTCGACCTGCCCGATCGCGTGAAGGCGATGGTCGCCAGCGGCGAAATCAGCATGGGACACGCACGAGCGATCGCGTCGGCCGAGAATCCGGAGGCGCTCGCTGAGGAAATCGTGCGCCGCCGCCTGTCGGTCCGCGAGACGGAGAAGCTCGCCAATGCCGGCAAATCGGCGAAGCAGGCCCGCAATCCGCAACACCCAAGTGCGATCGCAGACATCGAAGCGCTCGAGCGGCAATTGGGCGACCTGCTCGGCCTCAAGGTCAGGATCGGCTACGGTCCGAGTGGAGGGATGGTCGCGCTTCACTATTCGTCGCTGGATCAGCTCGACATGATCTGCCAGCGTCTGAGCGGCGAGCGCATATAATAGTCTATCGAAGACGGGCCGCCTGACGGCAGATAGCGAGCAATTCCTCATCGGCCGCGATCGACCCGATACCCCCGGATGCCTTGACCTGCCGTTCCGCCTCGATCAAGCGAGCGCCGGCCTTGGCGAGCAGATCGGCGCGCCACCTCCGGACCTGCTGACCAATAGCCTCTTTCTCTTTCCAGAACAATGACTTGCCATGTGACGCCATGACGGAATCAGGACTGTTCCCGCGTTCGATCTCGGCGCGTAGCCGGGCCAGCAGCAGGATTCGGCGCAACACCGCCCGGATCAATGTGATCCCCTCGATTCCCTGGCTCGAGAGCCGCAACAATTCGGTCTGGAGCAGCACCGAGTCGCCGCCGCTGACGCTATCCACCAGCCTGCTGAGGTCGCCGCCTTCGCTGGCGGCGCCGAGAGCGTCGATCGCATCCTGCTCAAGCGTCTGCGGCCGTTCGGCGGACGCGTCGAGGAACAAGGCGAACTTGTCGAGTTCGCGTTCGACCACCGAACGATTGCCGCCGGCGGCCTCCGCGATCCGGCGCGCGACGTCGGGTCGCATCGTCAGCCCCCTCTGTCGCCCGAGGTCGAGGACGAGACGGTCGGCGTCGCGACCTTCGGGGACATAGCTTGCGAACGCCAGCACCGATTGCTCGGCAAGCGCGCGCTTGAGCAATTTGGATGCGGGCTTGAGGCTGCCGGCGAGAATGACGATCGGATTGCCTGCTGCGGTCATTTCGAGGAGCGCCTCGATCGCGGGCATGACTTCATCGCCGTTTGCCACCACCAATATGTGGCGGCTGCTTCCGAACAGACCGATCGACGCGGCCTCGTCCGACAAGCGCGCGGGATCCGATTTCAGCTCGGCTCCGCTCAGTTCGACTCGTTCACTATCCTTTCCCATCGCTTCGGCGAGCAATTTCGCGAGACCGCGCGATCCGGCTTCGTCGGGTCCGTGCAGCAGCAGGAAGCGATATTGCCGGCCAGCGGCCCTAAGGGCGCTTTCGATCTGCGCCCTGTTGGCCTTCATGGCGCCGCGTTGCCCTGGGTTCGCGACACGTATAGGGCCACGCGTGAAACGATCTGATCGGCGACCTCGCCGGCGAGGCGCTCGACCGCCGTCTGTTCGGCGGCAACGGTCGCATATTCGGAGCTGACCACATCGATGCCGGAATCCGAACCGGCGGTTGCGTCGAGTACGACCGTTCCGGCCGACGCGTCGACCAGCCGATAGCGCGCGCGAAGCGTTCGCCGCTCGCGCGTGATCGCGTTGTCCTTGCGAATGCCGAGCCCTGCGATCTGATCGTCAAGTTCGACTTCGAGCCGGTAGCGCGCACCGCGCTCATCGGTTTTGCCCAGCCGGTCTTCGAGCGCGGTCCGCACCAGCCATCCTTCGCGGCCGGGAATCGGAGCAAGCGAGACGGATTTGAGCCCCTGAGCGACGGTGCCGCTGCTGCCGCCGCTGTAAAGTGGGTGCAAACCGCAGCCCGGCAGTGTCGCGAGGACGATCAGCGCGGGAAGGAAAGAGATCCGTTTCATGCGACCAGGTTCACGAGACGATCGGGCACCACGATTACCTTGCGCGGTGGATTTCCTTCGAGCATGCGCACGACCTTCTCCGACGCAAGCGCCATTTCCTCAAGCGCCTCCTTTGAGGTCCCCTTGGCAGCCCGGACGGTATCGCGCAGCTTGCCGTTGATCTGGATCGCGATGGTCACCTCGTCCTCGATCAGCAACGTCTGATCCACCTCGGGCCAGGCTTGGTCCGCAATCAGACCGTCACGGCCGAGCGCGTCCCAGGCTTCTTCGGCAAGATGCGGCACCATCGGCGCCACGAGCAGCAGCATGGTTGCGAGCGCAGTGGCGCGCGAGGCTGACGCAGGGGCCTTGTCGATAGCGTTGGCCAGTTCGTAGATGTTCGCGACCGCCTTGTTGAACGCCAGTGCTTCGATGTTGGCGGCGACGCTGGCGACGGTCTGATGAACCTTGCGATCGAGCGCGATATCCTGGCCTTCGGCGGTGTCGATGTCGGACGTCATGCGCCAGAGCCGCTGCACGAAACGCCACGATCCCTCGATTCCCGCCTCGCTCCACGGCAAATCGCGTTCGGGAGGGCTGTCCGACAGCATGAACCACCGTACCGCGTCCGCACCATATTGATCGACGATCGGTTCGGGATCGACGGTGTTCTTCTTGGACTTGGACATTTTCTCGACACGGCCGACCTCGACCGGCTTGCCGGTCGCTATTTCCACGAAGCCGTCGCCGCGCCGCTCGACCTCCTCGGTGCCGACCCAGCGGCCGTCGTCGGCGCGATAGGTCTCGTGCGTCACCATGCCCTGGGTGAACAGGCCCTTGAACGGCTCGTCGACGCTGATCCGACCGATCCGCTTGAGCGCGCGGGTCCAGAAGCGCGCGTAGAGCAGGTGAAGGATCGCATGTTCCACGCCGCCGATATACTGGTTGACCGGCAGCCAGGCCTCGGCGGTGCTCCGGTCGAACGGCCTGGCATCGGGCTGGCTCGCAAACCTGATGAAATACCAGCTCGAATCGACGAAAGTATCGAGCGTATCGGTTTCGCGCCGGGCCGCTCCGCCGCAGCTTGGGCAATAGGCCTTGCTCCAGGTCGGATGCCGGTCGAGCGGGTTGCCGGGGATATCGAAGCTGACGTCCTCGGGAAGCTCGACGGGAAGCTGATCGCGCGGTACGCCGACCGGGCCGCAGCGCTCGCAATGGATGATCGGGATCGGCGTGCCCCAGTAACGTTGCCGCGAGACGCCCCAGTCGCGCAGCCGCCAGGCGGTGGTACCTTCGCCCCATCCGTCGGCTTGCGCGCGACGGATGATCTCGGCCTTCGCCGCCTCGACGTCGAGCCCGTCCAGGAAGCGCGAATTGACGATGACGCCGCCGTCCGAATAAGCCTCCTCGCCGATCGGCTCGGGGGCCGAAGCCGCATCGGGCGCGACCACGCGCATGATCGGCAGCCGATATTTGGTTGCGAATTCGAAGTCGCGTTGGTCGTGCGCGGGCACGCCGAAGACCGCACCGGTGCCATAGTCCATCAATACGAAATTCGCGACGTACAGCGGCAGCGCGATCGCCGGGTCGAGCGGGTGAATCACCTTGCGGCCGGTATCGAACCCCAGCTTTTCCGCCGTTTCGAGTGCAGCCGCGGTCGTCCCGCCATGCTTGCATTCGGCGATGAACGCAGCCGCCTCCGGATCCTCGGCGGCAAGCGTCGCGGCGATCGGATGATCGGGAGACACAGCTGCAAAGCTCGCGCCGAAGATCGTATCCGGCCGCGTTGTGAACACCTCCAGCCGATCCAGTTCCCCGACCGGCCGGTCGAGCGCGAAGCGGAACTGCAATCCCTGGCTCTTGCCGATCCAATTCTCCTGCATCAGCCGGACCTTTTCGGGCCATTGATCCAGCGAGCCGAGCCCGTCGAGCAGCTCCTCGGCAAAATCGGTGATCTTGAGGAACCACTGGCTCAGCTTGCGCCGTTCGACCAGCGCGCCCGATCGCCAGCCGCGGCCATCGATCACCTGCTCATTGGCAAGCACGGTCATGTCGACCGGATCCCAGTTCACCTCGCTCTGCTTGCGGTAGACCAGACCGGCTTCGTAGAGATCGAGGAACAGCGCCTGTTCGTGGCCGTAATATTCGGGATCGCAAGTCGCGAGCTCGCGGCTCCAGTCGAGCGCGAAGCCAAGCCGCTTGAGCTGCGCGCGCATGGTGGCGATGTTGGCACGCGTCCAGGTCCCCGGGTGGACCTTCTTTTCCATCGCGGCATTTTCGGCGGGCATTCCGAACGCGTCCCATCCCATCGGATGAAGCACTTCGAACCCCCGCATCCGCCGGTAGCGCGCAAGCACATCGCCCATCGTATAATTGCGGACGTGCCCCATATGGATGCGTCCCGATGGATAGGGAAACATCTCGAGCACATAGGATTTGGGCTTGGCGCTGTCGTCGGAGGCGCGAAACGTCTCGCGCTCCTCCCAGACCGACTGCCAGTGCGCGTCTGTCTTGAGCGGATTGAATCGCGCGGCCATGGCGGAAAACTGCCTTTTGTCTGGAGTCCTAGCCGGCGATCGCGTTGCGGCGCAGATCGCGCGCCTTGGTCAAGATGATCTCTTCGAGCCGCTGCACTGTCGCCGCGGTGACAGGCGCATCGACCCACTGTCCGTTGGTCATCAGCTGACGCGACGCAGCCACGCGCAACGCGTCGGCGCGCAAATCGCGATCGAGGATGCTCACCGTAAGCTTGACCCTGTCATTGGGCGTGCCCGGATTGGCATACCAGTCCGTGACGATGACGCCGCCGTTCGAATCGACGGTCGCGAGCGGCGCGAAGGACAAGGTGTCGAGCGCTGCCTGCCACAAATAGCTGTTCACGCCGATCGTCGTGACCTTCGAAGCGGCGAGGTCGGCCTCCTTGATCTTGCTTTGCCCACCGCCGCCGCCAAGACCCTTCGAAAGATCCTCCTTCACCCAGCTGCAGCCGGTGAGCGACAGTGCAGCGACGAGCGCCACGCCGATAAGGAACTTGCGGGACATAAAGGTGAATCCTCGGATACTACAGCGGTGTGGCCGTTATAGATGCTGCGACGCGCCCGGCAAGCTGTCTCTCCGGGCCACAGTCGGTGGCGCGCCTTGGGATGGCGCATACGGATCCGGGTGGACTTTTGCGGCTATGAATTGGCGGCAGTCGATTTTCATCGACGGCGCCGCGGCCATTGTGGATAAGTTGCAACAGGGCTGGGTGATTCGAGTCAATTTCGGGACCTTCGCTGGTCAGGGCGACGCTCAGAGACTATCTGAGGCGTTTGGGGAGTGGACGCTCAAAAATGAAGCAGGGAACCAGAGCATTGGCTTGCGGCACGGCGCTTATCGCGCTGGCCCTTGCGCTCGCCCCTGCTTTGGCCACGAGCACGCAGGCGATCAAGGCCAAGAAGAAGCCGGCACCATCGGCGATGGTCATTGGCGGCTTCACGCCGGCAGTGTCCGATCCGCGGCTCGCGGCGGCATTTGCCGGACGTGGCCTCGGCACGACCGGATTCCGTTTCACGCCTTCACCGGCCGAAAATCACCGCAAGGCCGTGAAAGTCGCCGTGCGTGCCCGTACTGCACCGATCGGCGACACCAGGCGCGCTTCGGGCGAAGTGACGACGACTGGAATGACGGCGCTTGCGCCGACGATCTACAATCTGGGCCTTGCGGTCGGATGGAAGCGTTTCGCGCTCTCCGGCGACGTTGCCAAATTTGATGGCGGCCTGCTTCCGAACGGGAAGGAAGCAGCAGAGGTCGGCGTCAGCTATCTTGGCAAGAAGTTCACCGGCCGCATCCAGCTCGGTGCCGAGCGGAGCGACAGTCATCAGCTCCGGATCCTTGGTCCGGAAAGCAGCTATTCGCTCGATGTCGGCGGTTCCTATTCGATCGCGCGCAACTTCGACCTGACCGGCGGCGTCCGTTACAAGATCCAGCATGACCGCCTGCAGCCGCTTACCGACGACCGGCGCGACAGCCAGGCTGTCTATATCGGCACCGCATTCCGCTTCTAATCGCGGATCTTCAGCACCATTTACCGAGCAGCGGGCTGATTCGTCCACGCGTCGATCGCCGCCCATCCCCAAATGCCGAATGGCCGCAGCCGGCGGGCGCGCTGGCCCGTTATTCCGCCTAGCGCAATAACCGGCAGGCGCGCTCCGCCTGCAAGCATGCCGAAGCGCAACGGCCCAAGCGGCGCCCGACCCGGATGCGAGGCGGTTGCGAAGGCGGGCGACAGCAACAGCAGGTCGGCGCCGGCGCGCTCAGCCGCGCGGATTTCCGGCAGTGAGTGCACCGGCGCGCTGCGAAAGCCGGTACCGCCATGGCACGGTCCGCGACCGTGGCTTCCGTCGGCATGCCACGCCCGCGCCAGCGATGGCGGGCCGGCGAGCAGCAGCAGCAGGCCGCGCCGCCGCGCGACCCGGCGCACACGCTCGAACATTGCCCGCCGCGTCGCCGGGGCGAGGCTATAGTGCCGGAAGATCACGCCCGAGCCGCGCGGAACATTGCGCAGCGCGGCCCAGAGCAGGTCGCCCTGCCGTTCGTCGGTCATCAGCCAGGTTCGCGGCAGAGGCTGGCGTGGGCGCATGCGGCTTCCTATAGCAGCGGCCATGCCCGGAACATCAGCCGCGACACGACTTAGCGAGGTTCAGGCTGCGATCGACAAGGCGGCGCGACGGGCGGGCCGCGATCCGGCTGACGTCACGTTAATAGCAATCTCCAAGACCCATGCCGCCGAAGCAGTCGAACCTCTGATCGCCGCCGGTCAGACGATATTCGGCGAAAATCGCGTCCAGGAGACGCTCGAGAAATGGCCGCAGCTTCGTCAGCGCCATCCTTCGGTTCGCCTCCATCTCGTTGGACAATTGCAATCCAACAAGGCGGAGGAAGCGGTCGCGCATTTCGACGCGATCCACTCGGTCGACCGGCCTTCGCTCGTCACCGCACTGGCCAAGGCGATGGACCGCCTTGACCGCCGAACCGACTGCTTCGTGCAGGTCAACATCGGCGACGAGCCGCAAAAGGGCGGCTGCGCTATCGATGCGCTGCCCGATCTCCTTGCGTCATGCCGTCACTTTTTACTGCCGGTCGTCGGGCTGATGTGCGTGCCGCCCGCCGACGTCGAGGCGGCGCCCTACTTCGCGCTGCTTGCAAAACTGGCCCGCCGCCACGACCTGCCGGGGCTGAGCATGGGCATGTCGGGCGATTATGAAACCGCGGTGATGCTCGGCGCGACGCATGTGCGCGTGGGCACCGCATTGTTCGGTGAACGACCCTAGAGCTGGTGCCCGCTGCGGCGCCTCTTGGTGTCGAGATAGACGCTGTTGTGCGGGTTGGCCGCAATCCTGAGCGGAATCTGCTCGATCACGTCAATTCCCGCTGTTTGCAGGGCCGATACCTTGGCGGGGTTGTTGGTGAGCAGCCGGATCCGATCCATCGCGAGCAAACTGAGCATGCGTGCGGCGACCTGGAAGTCACGTTCGTCGTCGGCAAAGCCGAGGCGGGTGTTGGCGTCGACCGTGTCGAAGCCCTGGTCCTGCAGGGCATAGGCACGCAGCTTGTTGATCAGGCCGATCCCACGGCCTTCCTGACGCAGATAGAGCAGGACGCCCCAGCCCGCCGCGGCAATCGCTTCGAGTGCGCTGTCGAGCTGGGGTCCGCAATCGCATTTGAGCGATCCGAACACGTCTCCGGTCAGGCATTCGCTGTGGACGCGCACCAGCGGCGGTTCGTTGCCGGCAGCGCCAATCAGCAGTGCCACATGCTCGTTCGCGTCGAGCCTGGACCGGAATGCTACGATCTCGGTCGGCGTCGCGAATCGCGACGGCATATGCGCCCGCGACGCGATCGCAAGACTGTCGGATTCGTGAAAATCGAGCACCGTCCCGGCGCACAAATCGAGCTCCGCCGCTACGCCTTCGGTCACGAAAAAGGCAGGCAGCAGCCCAGCCAAGCGCGCTACGCGCAACGCCGCCTGCGCGGGCCTGTCGTCGGCAATTTCGACCGTTCGGAATGGGCCCTTCATCGGGGTCGCCAGATCGCGCGCGGGATCGGCGATCGCAATGGCTTCGAAAAGATCGATCCAGGATGTGCGCTCGATACGGACGGGCCCGGTGGGCGTGCCATCGCGCTGGTTGGTCAGCTTGAGCGTGACCGCGCGATGGCCCGAAACGAGGAGGTCTGCTGCGCCGCCTTCGTCGAAGGCCGCGAGCGATTCCGCATCGGCTGTCTCGATCGCGAGAAAGGCGACGCCGTCGATGCGGATCGGCCAGCCGCGCCGCAGCGCATCGATCGCCCGGGCGACGTCGCGGCCGGCGCTCAAGGCGCCCGCCTCAAATCTCGAACTCGGTCAGGAGCGGGACATGATCCGACGGCCGCGTCCAGGCGCGGCACGGTTCATAGACCCGGTGCACTTTCGCAAGGGCCGCAACGTCGCCGGTCGCCCACATATGATCGAGCCTACGGCCGCGGTCGTTGCGGGTCCAGTCGGGCGATCGATAGCTCCACCAGGTGAAGAGGCGGCCCGGCGCGGGATGGAAATGCCGTCCGAGGTCGACCCAGTCGTTGCTGGCCTGAAGGCGTGTGAGCGCCTCGACCTCGATCGGCGTGTGACTGACCACGTCGAGCAGCGCCTTGTGGCTCCATACGTCGCACTCGAGCGGTGCGATGTTGAAATCGCCGACCAGTACCGTGGGGATCGAGCATTGCTCCGACCAGGCGGTCATCCGTTCGACGAAGTCGAGCTTCTGGCCGAACTTCGGATTGAGGGTCCGGTCGGGAATGTCGCCGCCGGCCGGCACGTAAACGTTTTCGAGCCTGATCCCGCATTCGAGGCGCACACCGATATGCCGCGCCTCGCCGTTGGCCTGCCAGTCGAAACGGTCGTCCTCGCGCATCGGGATCCGGCTGAGGATCGCGACGCCGTGATGCATGCGCTGCCCGCACAGGACCTGATTCGTATAGCCGAGCCGCCTGAACATGGCTTCGGGAAAGTCGCCGTCGATGACCTTGGTTTCCTGCAGGCAAAGCACGTCGGGGCTTTCCTCGGTCAGGAACCGCTCGACGAGGTCGAGCCGGGCACGGACGCTGTTGATGTTCCAGGACGCGATTTTAAGAGACATTGATGGGGCTTTAGTCGGCTGCCACGCGGCTGTCGACAATGTGGGAGACGGGCTTTAAAATGGAATGGCCCCCGCTCCGGGGGCGTGGAGCGGGGGCCAACCTAGCGTGTTACACGCGAGGTCAATTGCGAGCCCGGGACGGGCAACAGGGGGAAAACCCGGCGAGGACTCGCAATTGCAGGTTTTGTTTTAGGACTAGAATCCTGTCGCCCCGATGAATGAATATTAACTGTAAGGCACGAAACGTTGCAGCTTCGCGACGAGGGGAGAAACTATTTGCGCGGTCCCATCGGCCGCGGGTCGGTCCATCGGAAAGCGTCGTCGCCGACCGCTACGTTGAACCGCGCGTTGGACAGCCGGACCGTCGATAGGTTGTTCTGCGCGTCGACCGCCGTCCAGCCGCGCAGCCTTAGGCCCGCCGGCCCGCCTTCGGTTTTCGTGAACGCCAGGGTGATCGTGCCATATTCGGGTCGCCGCGGGTCGCGGGCGCGGACGACAACGACCTGTGCATCATTCTGGACGACCGAAGCGATCCGGGACAGATTCTTGTCCGGATTTAGCAGCACAGCGAGCGGCGAGTTGCCGATCGGCCAGCGCGACACCTGCTTCACTTCATAGTCGATCATGGTGAGTGCCTTGCCGTCGCCGACGATCAGCACCGGATATCCCTTTTGATATTGAAACCGGATCTTGCCGGGCCGCTTGAGGGTAAGGACGCCGTTCAGTGTGCGCCCACTGCGGTCGGTCTGGGCGAAATCGGCCACCATCGTGCTTACCGCACGCAGATGCGCGCTGACCTGTTCGAGTGCCGGATCGGGAACCTGTGCCTGCGCGGCAGACGGCGCCGGCGCCGAAACGACGGCAAGCTGCGCCGCGGCCAAAGCGAGGGCGATCAGACGCCTCATGACATTACTCTCCATGCGATACATCGGCGGTCATATGAGTGCCGGCAATTGAATGCGAAGTGAATTCGCGCATTCAGTCCCGACGCGGCGGAATGCTAGATCGCGTGGCCTTCGGAATCGATCAGCACCTCGCGCCGTCCGACATGATCGGGGGCGCTCACCTTGCCTTCCTTTTCCATGCGCTCGATCAGCCGCGCCGCATTGTTGTAACCGACGCGCAGCTGGCGCTGGAGATAGCTGGTCGAGGCTTTCTGGCTCTCCGCGACGGTCTGCACCGCCTTGCGGTACAGCTGGGTCTCGGCATCGTCGTCGCCGGTCGGCTGGCCCTCGAACATATACCCGCCGTCCTCGGGCTCCTCGGTCACCGCCATTACATAGTCGGGGCGTCCCTGGTTCTTCCAGAAATCGGCGACCGCGCGCACTTCCTCGTCGGAAACGAACGGACCATGCACGCGGACGATCTGCTTGCCGCCGGGCATGTATAGCATGTCGCCCTTGCCGAGCAGCTGCTCGGCACCCTGTTCTCCCAGGATCGTTCGTGAATCGATCTTGGAGGTGACCGCGAAGCTGATCCGCGTCGGCAGATTGGCCTTGATGACGCCGGTGATGACGTCGACCGACGGCCGCTGCGTCGCCATGATCAGGTGGATGCCGGCTGCACGTGCCTTCTGGGCCAGCCGCTGAATCAGGAACTCGACCTCCTTGCCGGCGGTCATCATCAGGTCGGCCAGCTCGTCGACGACCACGACGATCTGCGGCAGGACCTCATAGTCCAGCTCCTCGAGCTCATATTTGGGCTGGCCGGTCTCGGAATCGTAGCCGGTCTGGACCTTTCGGCCGAGCGACTGGCCTTTGGCCTTGGCCTCGCGGACCTTGGCGTTGAAGCTGGAAAGCTGGCGCACGCCAACCGACGCCATCATCCGATAGCGTTCCTCCATCTGTTCGACAGTCCATTTGAGCGCGCGGATCGCCTTGGCCGGCTCGGTCACGACCGGGGACAGCAGATGCGGTATGTCGTCGTAGATCGACAGTTCGAGCATCTTGGGATCGATCATGATCATTTTGCACTGCTCGGGAGTCAGCCGGTACAGCAGCGACAGGATCATGCAGTTGAGGCCGACCGACTTGCCCGACCCGGTCGTGCCGGCGACAAGCAGGTGCGGCATCGGCGCGAGGTCGGCGATGACCGGATCGCCGGCGATGTTCTTGCCCAGGATGAGCGGCAGCGAGGCGACCTGATCCTCGAACGCATGACTCGCGATGAGTTCGGACAAGGTGACCATTTCGCGCTTGGCGTTGGGCAGTTCGATGCCGATGACAGTGCGGCCCGGAATCGTCGCAACGCGCGCCGACAATGCGGACATGTTGCGCGCGATGTCGTCGGCCAGCTGGATCACCCGGCTGGCCTTGATGCCGCTGGCCGGCTCCAGCTCGTACATCGTCACGACCGGACCTGGGCGCACCTCGACAATTTCGCCCTTGACCGAGAAGTCCTCGAGCACTGATTCAAGCAGGCGCGCATTGCGCTCGAGGCTGGCCTTGTCGAGCGTCGGGCTCGCCGGCGGCGGCGGCGGCGTCAGAAGGTCGATGGTCGGCAGCGAATAGCTGTCGCCAAGTGCCAGCGAGGGCTGTCGCTCGCGCTGCGGCCGACGGCTCTTGTCGGGCGTGACGACGCGATCGGTGATGACGGGACGCGACTTTTCGGGCTTGGAGATGACGGGCGTGCGGGCGGGGCGGATCAGCGGCCTGGCCGGCGCACCATCCTCTTCCACGTCGTTCTCGACTTCAGGCCGGAAGTCCTCGATCAAGCGCGGCGCGCGATTCCAGACTCCGCCAAGCAACAGCATGCGCCGCTCGTCGGCCCGCAGACCAAGGCCGAGATACCATAGGAACAGCCCAGCAACCGAGGCGAGCAGGACCGTAAAATAGCGAAACGGCGCAGCCACGTCGGGATTGCCTATCAGTCCCAGGGCAAGATTGATCAGATGCGCGATCGCCAGTCCGAGCACTCCGCCCCAACCGGCGGGAAGGCCGTTCACCGCGCTTCCGATCAGGACCGAAATGCCCGTTCCGACCAGCAATACGCCGGCCAGCGACAAAGCGAGATCGCGGCCCCAGCGCCCGACGCGCAGGTCGCGGGCGAGCCTGAGACCGAACAGGATGATCACCGGAACGACAAGCCCTACCGGCGGTCCCAGGACGGTGAGCGTGATGTCGGCGAGATAGGCACCGGGTGTTGCGAACCAGTTGGTCACCGGTCCCGCGGCGGCGGTGTTCAGCGACGGATCGCTCGGTTTGTAGGTCGCCAGCGATCCCAGAAGCACAAGCGCGCCGGCGATCAGCGCCGCACCCCAGAGCAGCAGGAAGGAGCGCCGCGTCGCCCGTCGCAGATTGTCGCGCAGCAACGCCAGCCGGGTCTGGCCTCCGCGCGCCAAGGTTGCCGCCATGTTTCACGCCCCGAACAAATTAGAATGCTATGATGCGCCCTGCGTGACTCCGCGGTCAAGCGCTTGGCGTTGCAGCGCTGCATCGGTAGGGGAAGAAAAAGCAAGGAGACTCAATGGAGCAGGCCGATGTCATAATCCTGGGCGGCGGCCTGATCGGCCTGACGCTGGCCATTGCGCTCGATCGTCACGGGCTTTCGAGCATTATCGTCGACCCGGCTGATCCGGCGGCTATTGCTGCGCCGGGTTATGATGGCCGGGCAACCGCGATCTCGAGCGCGTCCTGGCGCATGCTCGAAGCGATCGGCGTTGCGGACCAGCTCCAACCACATGGCTGCCCGATAAAGGCGATCCGCGTGAGCGACGGGCTCGCCGCCGGCCGTCTCGACTTTGAAACCGGCGAAGACGATCGGCCGCTCGGGATCATGGTCGAGAACCGCGTGCTGCGCGCCGCCTTGCGTGACGCCGCGACATCGTCCCGGAATATAGCTTTCTGCATGCCTGCGCGTGCTGAGACGGTAGTACGTGATGCGGCCGCCGTGAATGTAGTGTTAGCGGACGGCCGTGCGCTTGAAGCCCCCCTTCTGGTCGGCGCGGAAGGGCGCATGTCGCCGACACGCGAAGCGGCGGGAATAAGAATCGCGCGGTGGAGCTATGATCACGCCGCGATCATTTCCACCGTCGATCACGAATATCCGCACGACAACATCGCCTATGAGATTTTCTACCCGACCGGACCGTTCGCGATCCTGCCGATGCTTCCGGACACGCGTTCGGCGATCGTCTGGTCGGTCCCGGCCAAAGACGCCGCCGCGATCCTCGATCTCCCTGACCGTGCGCTCGCCGCCGAGATCGAGAAAAGGATGGGCGGCTTCCTGGGCACGCTCACGCTGGCCGGCGGCCGCGCGAGCTACAAGCTGGGTTTTCACCATGCCGCCAGGATCACGGCCGAGCGCCTCGTGCTTGCCGGCGATTCCGCCCACGGCATCCATCCGATCGCGGGCCAGGGCCTCAACCTCGGTTTCCGCGATGCTGCGGCGCTTGCCCAGGTGCTGGTCGAAGGCGCGCGGATCGGGCTCGACCTCGGCGATGCGCAGCTGCTCGCGCGCTACGAGCGCTGGCGCAGCCTCGACACGATGATGGTCGCAGCGGCCACCGACGGGCTTACGCGCATATATGGTGTGCCCGGCCGCACCGCGTCGGCGATCCGCCGATTCGGCATGGGCGCTGTCCAACGGCTCGGCCCGGTCAAGAACTGGCTGATGGCGGAGGCGCGCGGCGAGAATGGCGACATGCCGCTGCTGCTGCGCGGCCTTACTATCTAGGGGCATACCCCAAACCGACTCCAGGATGAACGGTCGTGCCAGCGCGAGTTAACAACGGCTGGAGCAGATTGGCTGCAACTCGGGCCTTGCCAAAGGAGTTTGCAAGCCATGATCAGGAATAGACATTCGCAAATGCGCGTCCTTTTGGCTGCGCTTGCCGTCACCGCAGCGCTGCCGATCGCGGGCTGTAACCAGCAACCGTCGGCGCGATCGGCGTACGACCTGCCCGATCTTCCGGCAACGTTGCCGCTCGCAGTCGGCGAGCCGAGCGCGGTGCGCTATGCACCGGCCGTGGCGGAGCTTCCCGATACGCGACCGCTGGCTCCGGCGCGGGTGGCCGATCCCCGCCAATATTATGCCTATGCCGACAACGCATGGGGCTTTGAGGATGTGCTCGACCAGGCGCCGCCCGACTATGGTTTCTATTATGACGACGTCGAGCCATGGGCCTGGCAAGGCTATGACGATTCGCTGATCTTCGTCGAGCCGTTGGAATATGGCTACCGCACCTATTATTATCGTCCGGGCTTCGACGAACCCTATTTCATCCGCGATCCCGATTGGGGCTATGGCTATGACAATGGCCGGCTTGCGGTCGTCTATGGCTCCGACTGGGACGTCGTCCCTTACGATCGCTATGGCCCGCAGCTTAGCTATGCGTCGCGCTATTTCACGCGCGGCCGTGACCTCTATCGCGCGTCGCGAGGCCGTCATCCGGTGATCGCCAACGATTGGGTCAGCCGCCGCGATTCGATTTTCCAGGAACGACGCGGCTGGACCGAACGCGGTGAGCGTCAGCAGGCGTGGCAGGAATATCGGCGCCGCGATTCCGACCGCGTGAACCGCCATTGGGCTCCGGAGCGAGCGCGGCGCGGCGCCGACGAGGTCCGCTTTGCAGCCTGGCAGCAGGAAAAATTCCGTACGCCGCCGCCGCCGCGCGCGATTCCGTCCGACTGGAAACGGGCCGCCTGGGCGAAGGACGACAGCCGCTTTTCGCCGCCGGACCGTGGCTTTGCCGGCAATGCCTCGGATCGTGCGCGTGCCGCCGATCGCGAACGCATGCGGATCGCTGCCATGGATCGGAACAACGCGAGCGAGCAGCGAACCGTCCTTGAGCAACGCAGAGACTCGCTGCGGCAAAGCGCCATGAAGAGGGGCGAGGCAAGGCAGGACGTTGGCAACAGTAATCGGCGTGAGGCGATGTTGCCCGAGGGTCAGCCTGAACTTCGCAACGAACGGCGTAATGACCAGCAGATCGCCCGCCGCGCACAGCAGCAGACTGACCGCACCCATGTCCAGGAGGCGCGAACCGAGCGGCGTCATGCGGTCTTTGAACAGCGCCAGCAAGCGCGCGCCCAGCGACCGGAGCTGCGTCAGCGCAGCGAGCAGCGGGCGGTGCAGGCCGGTGCCGAACAGCGCCGGCAGGCGGCGCAGGCCGCGCGGCAGGTGCGGGTCGAGGAGCGACAGCGGCAGATTCAACGACAACAGCAGGCGGAGGAACGTCAGCGCCCGCAAGCGGAGCGCCAGCAGGCGGTCGTTCGTCAGCCTGAGCAGCGCCAGGAACGCGTCCAGACGCAAGCTGTGCAACTACAGCCTGACATGCGCCAGGTTGAGCGCCGGCAGGAACGCGTGCAGGCTCGGCAACGATCCGCTCAGCAGCAGCAGCAGAGTCAGGCACGTGCCGCTGAACGGGCGCCGCGCCAGCAGAATGCGGCGCCGCACGAACGTCAGCAGGCGCGCGCCGAAACGCGCCAGGCCAGGCAGGATGCACGCAACGAGCGTCGGGACTAGCCGGTAATGGTGCCGTCACTGTTGGTCGCGCTAACGGGATCAGGCTCCAGCGCGCGCCTCGACGGGCGCCATAGCGGCATCCGCGGCGATGCGTCCGGTCTGGGCCGCACCGTTCATATAGCCGGGCCACGCATCCGACAGCCATTCGCCTGCGAATATGATCGGCCCGGACTGGCTCGCGCGCGCCTTTCCATTTTCCTCGAGCGACAGCAGGTCGCCAAAGCGAGTCAGCTGGCCCGGGCGAAAGTTCACATAGGAGCCCTTGCTCAGCGGATCTATGCACCAGGCAGTGCGTCGGACCCGCCCATTCGGCTCAAGCTGGTCAGGCAAGACACTCTGCGCGGCAGACGTGAAAGCCTGCGCCAGTGTTGCCGAGTCGAGCGCCCGTGCCGCGGCGACCTGGTCCCCGCCAAGAAAATAGGTGAACGCGCCCGCGGTCCCGGGCGGGTCCTCGCAGGAAGCGGCGTCCCAGGCTTCGGAGAAGGGCCCCGGCGCCCATAATGTGCCGGCGGCGCCGATGAGCTTGCGCCACACGGGATCGTGGTAGCCGACAATGACCTTCTCGTTCCTGCCAAGGTCGACCTCCGCGATCAGATCGCGCCACTGCTGCGACAACGGTCCATCGATGGTGATTTCGCGGACCAAAGGGGCGGGGACCGCAATGATCACCCGATCGAAACTGCCCACCCTGCCGTCCGCAAAGGTCAGGTGCACGCCCGCCGGTTCGATGTGGATGGTGCGAACGCGCATATTGGTCCGGATGAAGGCTTTCATGCGTGCGGCAAGCCTTTGCGCGACCTGTCCGGCGCCGCCGTCGACCAGGAAGCGCTCATCGGCGAGGCTGAGCCGGGTCACGCGCTCGCCGTCGACAGTCGGGAGATTGAACAAGAGCTCGAGCGCGGACGCGCCATCGGGCTCGACGCCATATTCGGTATGGATGGTTGCTTCGATCGCCTTGCGGGCATCGCCCGGCCGCAGTCCGTGCGCATCGAGATATTGTGCAACTGACAGTGCGTCGATTTCACGCGCGACATTTTCATAGTCGGCGTCGAGGCGGTCGGAATCCGCCGTTATCTGCGCCGCGATCGCGCGGAGCTCTTCGGCGAGTGCACGCTCATCGACGGCGCCGGACGTTCCGATCTGTAGTTCATGCTCGACGCCGGAGGTGCGCCGGTCGAGCAGCTTCAGACCGAGACCTCGAACGAGCGCGATCATGTCGCTATGTTCGCTGTTGATTAGCTGCCCGCCCTCATCGAATGCGAAATCGGGTGCGAACACCCCTTTGACGCTGCGAGTCCGCCCGCCGACCACTCCGCGCGCTTCATACAGGATCGCATCGACGCCTCTGGCATGGAGCCGCCGGAGCGCGGTCAGCCCGGCAAGTCCGCCGCCGATCACTGCGACGCGCTGAGCCGGGGGAGCGAAACAGCTGGGTAGGCAGGCGACCGCCGAACCGGCGCCGATTGCCGCAAGCACGCGGCGGCGCGTGATTCCACTTGCCGACGGCCGCGTCGCCGCCCCGAGATTCAATGCCCTGGCGCGATCGAGCGCCCGCCAGACTCCCAAGCTGCGCATGATGAATCCCCCACCCCCAGGGGACCGACCATAAAGACAGGAGCCGCGGAACGGTAGCCGCAGCAGGTTATTGGCCGGATAGCGCCAGCACGACAACCGATCCGAACAGGCTCAGCAGACCAAGCAGGAAGACCAAATCCGCCCAGTTTTCAAAGCGGGACCGCAGCGGCTCGGTGCGTAACGCGAGGTAGGAGAGGAGGCAGCTCAGCGCGAGGCAGACGGCGCTGAACCAGCCCACCTCATCGGCGAGCGTCTTGTGCGAGATATGCGCGACGTTGATCGCGGCGATGATGACCAGGGCGATGCCGAGCAGGTTCGAGGCGGCATTCAATATGTGCGGATGCTTGGGCATGGCGCGTCCGTGCTACGCGCTTCGATAATGGCGGATGAACCAATTGTCTTGCGGCTCATCCCGCGCGTCAGAGGCGCCGCGCCGCCTCGACCAGCATGATCGGCACACCGTCGCGAACCGGATAGGCGATACCCGCGGCGTCGGAGATCAGCTCCTGCGCAACCCGATCGTAGCGGAGCGGCGTGCGCGTCAACGGACAGACCAGCTTTTCGACCAGTGCCGGCGCGGGCTCGCGCGTCACTGCATCGTCTCCGGCCCGTCGCCGCCACCGGGCAGCATGCGCTGGAACTGCATGAACTGGACAAGAAGATCCGCGCGCCCGGCGAGGCTGTCGGCTTCGAGCAGCGCCTGCTTGGCGCCGACGTCGAGCGGCACGATCTGCGCGATTCCATTGACCAGGCTTTCGTCGTCGAGCCGCGCTACCGACTGCCAATCCACGACATAGCCGAGGGCGTCGGCGTACAGGCGCGATTCGCGCTCGATTTCCGCGCGCTGGATGACTGCCAGCGGCTCGCCTTCGGCTTCCGTATCGAAGCCGCTACTGTCGGCGTCGACCTGGCGATAGGGTGTCGCGACGCGGATTTCCCTGGTGATACGGATCCGGCTGATTCCCTCCAGCACGATATTGTAGCGCCCGTCGTCGAGATGGTCGGAGCTGATGATGCGCCCGAGACAGCCGATTTCGAATATTGCCGGCGGTTCGTTGCTGTCGCGCGGCTGGACCATTGCGATCAATTGTTCGCCCGCCAGCGCGTCGCGCACCATCGCCCGGTAGCGCGGCTCGAATATGTGCAGCGGCAATTGCATCCGCGGGAACAGCAACGCTCCCGCGAGGGGGAAAATCGGGACTCGCAACAGGTCCGGGTCGGCCATCAGGTGAAGAGGATCGCCGACAGGCGGCGGCGCTGTGCCGAGGCCCAAGGGTCTTCGAGCCCGACGACCTCGAGGAATTGCAGCAGGCGCTTGCGGGCTGCGCTTTCGTTCCATTCGCGGTCGCGCTGCATTATCTCGAACAGCTGGTCGGCGGCTGGATCGCGCTGGCCCGCTGCCATGAGGGCGCCCGCCAGCTCATAGCGCGCCTCGAGATCGTCGGGATTGGTGGCAATGCGTGCCTCGAGGCCCGCAGTGTCGGCATCGGGCGGGGCGACTTCGGCGAGCGCGATCGCCGATTGGGCACGTGCGATCGCGGGATGCGCCGCGGCCTTTTCGGGAAGGTCGGCCAGCGCAGCGCGCGCGTCTTCGATGCGTCCGGCGGCGAGTTGTGCGCGGGCAAGCCCCGAGATCGCTTCGGGATTGTCGGCCGCCATGTCGCGGATCTGCGCGAAGATCGATACCGCGCGCTCGGCATCGCCGCCGCTCAAAATCTCCTCTCCCATTTCCAGCAATGGGGCGATTTCGGCCTCGGTCTGCTGCGCCTCACCCTGGATCGGCAGCTGGGCCAGTATCTGGTCCAGCGCCTTGGTGAGCTGTCCTTCTGTCCGCGCCGGCGTGAGATCGGCGACCAGCTGGCCCTGGAATACCGCATAGACGGTCGGGATCGACTGCACGCGGAACTGCGCGGCGATGACCTTGTTCTCGTCGACATTGACCTTGGTCAGCGTGACGCCCTTGCTCGCATAATCGGCGACGACTTTCTCGAGGATCGGCGTCAGCTGCTTGCAAGGGCCGCACCATTCGGCCCAGAAGTCGAGGATCACCAGCGAGGTCATCGACGGTTCGATGACCTCGGTGCGGAATTTTTCGATCGCTTCGCGCTCCGCGGCGCTGGTCAGAGTGGCCATGATGCGTTCCGTTCATGCGGTGTTTGTTGCCGTGCAGCCCCATATGAGGGCGCCGCGCATCATAGCCAAGCCCCCAGATGCCGGGCGGGCGCGGTCGCAGGCAGTGCGCCGTCCCGCAATGGGCAAGGCTTGCAAAGCGCCCTGCCGCCTGTTAGCGGCGACGCCTCTCCGTGGGTAAAGACACCCGCGTCGACGCCGTGAGCGGGCGTAGCTCAGGGGTAGAGCACAACCTTGCCAAGGTTGGGGTCGAGGGTTCGAATCCCTTCGCCCGCTCCAGCGACAATGCTGATATTTCAGGAAAAATACGCTAATCCCAACCTTAATGGGGTCGCAAAGTCCGCCCACGGAAACCCGTTTAGGGTTGGGGTTAGAGTGCAAAGATCCGGAGATTCCTTACGTTCTTACCGGCCTTTGCTACACTAACACCCCCTTGGTCGTGGTGGCTAGGCTTGCTGCTTGGCGGCCAGGACGAGCCTGGGCAGTTTCAACATCGGACGCCCGTCGAGATATTCGGGCACGACGGTCTAAACCCCGGTCGTCGAACTGATCGTCAATGCTATCCATGGGTCTCGAGCCATCCGGGTGCTGATCACCAACGGTATCGGGTCCATCGTTTGCTTGGAACCGGTGCCGGCTGTGCAGTCGGGTCAGGCGGACGGCTCTTCCGCCCTCTTGATCGCCTTCGGGCTGAGGCAGCTGTTCTCAGCGCGCCACTTTACCCGGACCCGCCGATGGGCGATCCGCCAGCTGCCGTCCTCGCGGACGAAGTCGTCCTCGTAGAAGCCGGTGTGATCCAGGCCGACGTCCGTCTGGACATGCCAGTACGTCGTGGCCTGGGCGGTATCACCGGTAACGACGATGTACTGCGTGCCGATATGATGCCGGACATATTCCGGCCGCGGGCCGTTTGCCTGAAGAACCTTGTTGTTCCTCTTCCAGTTGACGATCTCCTCGCGGCCTTTGACGAAAGTGATCGGTCCTTCGAATATGCCGTCCTTGGCAAATACCGACGCAAAATTGTCTGCATCCAGAATGTCGTTGAAGTAAGCGTATTCGCTCATGCGCTGGCGGATTTCCTCGCGCGCCAACATCTCTTCGATATCCATTTTTTCTCCCGTTCTACCCGCGTCAGCAGATGTTCCTTCGCAGCATAAACTCCCGCCATACGCCAGACAAGCATGTCAAGTCATTGGCCGCCTCCGCCGCGGAGAAACCGGGCATCTGATTGCGGTCTCGCCGCGCGGGAGAAGTTGACACGTTCGTCAAATTCAATATCGTGGATGCGATAATGGCCATGCGAGCCGGGAGAGAAGGACATTGAACGGGCTAGCAGGACGCGCGGCCATTGTGACGGGTTCCAGCCGTGGCATCGGGCGTGCTATCGCGATCGCGATGGCCGCGGAGGGCGCCGCAGTTGCGGTTACAGCGCGGACTGAGCGGGTCTGGGACGAGCGGCTGCCAGGCACGATCGACGAAACGGTGGCCGAGATCGAAGCGGCCGGCGGGCGGGCGATCGCCATTCGCGCGGACCTGTCCGACGAGGCCGACCGTGTCCGTCTCGTCGCCGAGGCCCGCGCGGCCCTCGGTCCGATCACGATCCTGGTCAACAACGCGGCCTTCACCGTGCCCGGCACCCCGTCGCGGCCGCGGCCTGCCCAGGCCGCTCCCTCGGCGAGCGCCGCCCCCGCGGGAAAGCCCTCGTGGCCCAGCGTCGCGACCACCCCGCTGCGCGCCTACCGCCGCCATTTCGAGATGCTGTTCGCGGCCTACGAGCTGATGCAGTTCGTCATGCCAGACATGCAGCAGGCGGGCGGTGGACACATTATCAACATCACTTCCGGCGCCTCGCGGATGCCGGGGGAAGGGCCGTATCCGCCGCGCGCCCCGAAGACCCTGAGTGGCTACGGCGGATCGAAGGCGGCGCTAGAGCACCTCACGCTCACCGCCGCATACGAAGCGGTGGACCCCCCGATCGCGGTCAACGCGCTCGCGCCCTCCACGGCGATCCCCACGCCGGGTTCAAACTACTACAGCCGGGAGTGGGGGGAATACGATTCGGATGCCAACTTCGCCGAGGCCGTCGTCCGTCTCGCGCAGGTCGATCCGCAACAGGTCAACGGCAGGATCTTGGGGCATCGCGACGTTCTTGACGGCAGTTTCCGATCCTATGTGTTCGGGCTGCTCGATTCGTTTCACAATAGCAATGCGCCTGTATCAGGGTAGGTTTGCGGCGCAGCGCGCACCGGGCGAACCACCCTTGTGAGGACCGTTTGGGCGCAGCAATGTTCGAGAAAAACGCCACCCCGCGTGAGGGGGTACGGAAGAGGATATATCGATGCGAATAGTCAATGTTCATGGTCCCGATGACGTCCGTCTGGATGCTGCCAGTCCCCCGGTCCCGGGCGATCGTGACGCGATCGTTCGCATCGAGGCTTGCGGCGTTTGCGGCACCGATCTCACCTTCATCCGCAACGGCGGCCTGCCCTGGGTCACCGGGCCGATGCCGCTCGGGCACGAGGCTTCGGGCCGCGTCGTCGCGGTCGGCCAGGACGTCGATGGCGTCGAGGTCGGCCAGCACGTCATCGTCAACCCGATGGGATCGAGCTCGATCATCGGCAACGGGGGGACGGAAGGTGCGTTCACCGAAGAACTGCTGGTACGCGATGCGGCCTTGGGCCGGTCGCTGCTGAAAGTGCCGCCGGGGCTGCGCTCCGACTATGCCGCACTGGCCGAACCGCTCGGCGTGGCGATGCACGGCGTCAACCGCTCGGGCGCCAAGCCGGGCGAAAATGTCGCGGTCTTTGGCTGCGGCCCGATCGGGCTCGGCGTCGTCATGTGGCTGCGTCATTTCGGCGTCGAGAACGTCGTGGCGATCGACGTGTTCGAGCAGCGGCTCGAGCTCGCCCGGGCGATGGGGGCGACCTCGGTCGTACGCGCGAATGTCGAGGACGTCGCCGCCCGCCTGACCGAATTCCACGGATCGACCGAGGTCATGGGGCGGTCCGCGCCGGGCACCCACGTCTATATCGATGCTGCCGGCGCGCCCAACGTCGTGCCCGACGTCATCAGTATGGCGCGCACCCATGCGCGGCTCACGGTGATTGCCGCCTACACCAAGCCCGTCCAGATCGACCTGCAGGACATGCTGCTCAACGAAATGACCATGTGTACCTCGATGGGCTACCCCGACGAGCTTGAGACGGTCCTCAATCTGCTGCCGTCGCTGACTGACAAGCTTGATCTGCTGATCACGCATCGCGTTCCGTTCGACCGCGTGCTCGACGCATTCGGCATGGCCGGCAAGGCCGACGTCGGGAAGGTGATGGTCGAATTCGCCACCGGCACATGATCCGCCGCAGTGGGAGAAGGACCGACGATAATCCAGCGAGGCGCAAATCCTCGGCAGGAACGGGACATTACAGACCATGAACAAGACAACCCGCGCCGATGAACTGATCGATCAGGCAAGGGCGCTGACGGGGCTCGAACGGTTCGATTCCGAATCCTACCGCGAAGGACTGGAGGTATTGCTCGCCGATATGTCCCGTCCCGATTATCCAGGCCCGTCGGACATCTCCAAGGGCATGATGGTCGGCGCGATGGCCAATCGCCTCAAGGCCACCGCCTATCTCGACCAGCGTCCCGAACTGCTTCAGCGCCCGGTCGAGCGGCCGGTCTTCGTATTCGGCATCCCGCGCACCGGCACGACCCTGCTCAACAACCTCCTCGCGGCCGATCCCGGCCGCCGCTCTGCGCTGACCTGGGAAATCGACGATCCCGTGCCGCCTCCGAAGGCCGATGCCCTGTACACCGATCCCCGCGCGCTGGCCCGGCTCGAAGCGGGCGTCGGCGGCCACGGCGATCAATCGACGCTGCGTTATTACCGCAGCTCGC